>Ga0265295_1001084_pt1 | contig 49991 bp, 45 predicted proteins | sample Munlansysbiofilm_FD_192503 | JGI IMG/M metagenome (GOLD analysis project Ga0265295, IMG submission 192503) | Leachate microbial communities from a municipal landfill in Southern Ontario, Canada - Methane capture system biofilm | ecosystem: Engineered > Solid waste > Landfill > Unclassified ...
TTGGAGGTCAATTTGTTCGAGAAAAAGCCAATTTCATCACTGGTTACTGATGCTCTTAAGCATATATCAGAACCTCTCGAATCTAACCAGTTGAATCTGTTTAACTATTAACCGGACAGTAGTGATCCGACATATAAATTGTTGGATGCACCACCAACCAGTCCTCAGCTGTTGCAACGCGTTCAGCAGATAGGTTTCGATGCTGGGTTGAAGCATGTATATGTGGGCAATTTGCACTCTGGCGCTGGTGAAGACACTTTTTGTCCTGCTTGCCATGCGCTGTTAATTGAGCGGCGGCGTTTTAGGGTAGTGAACAATAAAATTAGCCGCGGGCTATGTCCGCTTTGTGGTGCGCCGATTGCTGGTGTATGGAGTGATTAACAAGAGGTAGTGGCGCTGCGTTATGTATTGATTGAGCAGTAGGTTAATATCGTTATTGCGTATAAATTTTACTATGCTGTGCAACTTGAATATTGAGGAGATCCCTTATGTCAAATCAACTGGATCGTCGTCGTTTTGATGATGGCCGTTACGCCAACGATAGGCGCGAGCGTAGCGATCGCCGCACCGGCCCTGATGTTTGGGCGCGTTCGTTGCGCTGGTTTGCTGTTAGTGGCTGGGCTTTGGTGCTGGGAGCTTTTTTTATGGTTAGTGTGGCGAAACCACGCTCAACCACGTTTTTCGCCCGTATGAACAATCTCAATACGTCGCATGACTGGAATATGGAAATCATGAATTACGTGTTCTGGATGTTGTTTGGCGGTATTGTGTTGGGGCTGCTTGGTGTGGTGATAAACATCATGCGGCGGCGGCGCAAGCACGATGTGTTCTATTTTTCTTTAATTACTCTAGGAGTTATCTCTATTATCGCTTTCTTTTGGGTATTTACTGTATAGCTTGTATGTGAATTCTGGTGAATGCTTAGTAGATTAGTCTATCTTCTCATCTTGCATGTTCTGGTTGCGGTAAAAGTTTAATCGTTCCGCAATAATTTTTTCATAGCCTCTGGCAACGGGGCGATAAAATTGCCGTTGTTGCAGTTGTTCCGGTAGGTACTCTTGCTGTTGGTAGCCGCTGGCGGCATCATGGGCATATTTATAACCTGTCCCGTAATGCATCTCTTGCATCAGTTTTGTGGGGGCGTTGCGAATGTGTAACGGCACCTCTAAAGCGCCGCTGCTGCGCACTTCTGCTAAAGCTTCATTGATTCCAGTATAGGCAGCATTACTTTTTGGAGCCGAGGCCAGATAGGTCGTGGCTTGGGCTAAAATAATGCGTCCTTCTGGCATGCCGACAAAGTGTACTGCTTGCTGCGCAGATACGGCTAATTGCAGCCCGCGCGGATCGGCGTTACCAACATCTTCAGCAGCTAAGATGACTAAGCGGCGCGCGATAAATAGCGGGTCTTCCCCAGCGTCAATCATGCGCGCCAGCCAATACAGCGCTGCATCAGGATCTGAACCACGCACACTCTTGATAAAGGCAGAAATCACGTTGTAATGTTCATCTCCGCCTTTGTCGTAACGCAGTGCCCGCTGCTGCAGAGTGCGCGCTACAAATGGGGAATCTATCTGTGCTCCTGCTGCTGTTTCGACCACCAATTGCAGATTGCCTAAAGCGATACGCGCATCACCTTGTGCTAGCTGAGCCAACTGTTCGATGGCGTCAGCGGTAATTGTTACCTGTTGGGCACCGAAGCCGCGTACATCGGTGAGGGCACGATTAATCAGTTCCGTTATGGCAGTGCTATCCAGCGCTTCGAGGACAAAGACGCGGGCGCGTGAGAGCAGGGCAGCGTTTACCTCAAAAGATGGGTTCTCCGTGGTTGCGCCAATGAGTATGATATCCCCTTTTTCCAGCGCGGGCAGAAAAGCGTCCTGCTGAGATTTATTGAAGCGGTGAATCTCGTCAACAAACAGGATGGTGCGGGTAGTGTAGAGAGCACGATCTTCCTTAGCGCGAGCAACGATCGACCTTATCTCTTTAACCCCATTCATAATCGCGGAAAAAAATATGAAGCGGCTGCTAGTGCTGTGGGCAATTACCTGTGCCAAAGTAGTTTTGCCTGTGCCCGGCGGCCCCCAGAAAATAAGTGAGCTCAGTTGATCATTCTCTATAATAAGGCGGAGTGGACAACCTGTGCCTAGGAGGTGCTGTTGCCCAACAATTTCACTTAGTTGACGTGGGCGTAAGCGTTCGGCTAGTGGGGTTTGGCCATCATCAATTGCGTTAGTGAATAGATCCATAAATTTGCCTAAATGTGCTGGGAAAATGGTGAAATTTCTGGCACTGTAGCACGGATTTGTGGCTGGGCTCAATCTTCGATCAAAGCATCGGTGTGCATAGACTTTATCTGGACGCTGTGGTAGATTTTCGTCGAAGTTAACCATGTGTTTGGACTGGGGAATATCTGCCTAGTTCAAGAGTTGTTATGTTGTGAATGCGGTGTGGTTACAATTAAAATTGCGGTGCAGGGTTGCGGATAGGTTAACGTTATGAAAACTATAGGAATATATGCCAAACGTACTAGCACGGCAGCTGTTGATGTTGCCAAAGATTTAAAGGTTTGGTTGGAACAGCGCGGGGTTAAGGTGCATCTCGAACGCCATTTAGCTGCAGATATGGGGCTGGATGGCGGTTTTGCAGGTGATAAATTGCCGCAAATGGTGGAGTGCATTATTGTGCTGGGCGGCGATGGTACTCTGATCTCGGTAGCGCGTGATGTTGGGGCGTTGGATGTGCCTATTCTCGGAGTTAATCTGGGCAGTCTGGGCTTTTTGACTGAAATCACCCTAGATGGTCTATATGATGAGCTTGAGCGAGTGCTGGCTGGCGACTTTACGGTATCCAACCGAATAATGCTTGATGCGGCGATTGTCCGTGGTGATACACCGGCGGCGCATTATCAAGTCCTCAATGATATTGTTATAAATAAGGGCGCTTTAGCGCGCATTGTCGACATGGAAGTCTGGGTAGACGATCACTACCTTACCACCTTCAAAGCCGATGGCTTAATCGTCTCTACCCCTACAGGATCAACTGCGTATAATTTGGCTGCCGGCGGGCCTATCATCTATCCGGGGTTGCACTGTTTGGTAATTGCCCCTATCTGTGCGCATACCTTAACCAATCGACCCATTATTGTCTCCGATGAATCGGTTATTCGTATTATCATGCGCATCGATGAAGAGCGGGTATTTATTACTGCTGATGGTCAAATAGGTATGGCGTTGCAGGCGCAGGATGTAGTCGAGATTCGCAAGGCGAATATGTGTACTAGTTTGATCAAGAGTGCATCCAAAGAGTATTTTGAGGTGTTACGCACTAAATTGCGCTGGGGAGAACGCTAGAACTATATGCTGAGCGATCTAAATATCCACAACTTAGCGGTGATCGATAACTTGCAGGTAAGCTTTAGTAGCGGCTTTACCGTGTTGAGTGGTGAAACTGGTGCTGGCAAATCGATCATAATCGACGCCGTGGGGCTTTTGCTCGGGCAACGGATGCGCAGTGATCTGGTGCGTAGCGGTGAGGAGAGCGCCAGTGTTGAGGCTGTGTTTAACCTCGAAGATCAGCCGCGTGTGCGCCAGCAGTTGCAGCAGATGGGCTTTGCCAATGATGATGAATTGTTGGTTAAGCGTACCATGACTCTGCAGGGAAAAAATCGCGTGTATATTAATGGCTCCTTGGCAACGTTGGCCCAGTTACAGCAAATTACGGCGCCAATGCTGGCCATCTTTGGTCAGCACGATCAACAGCAGTTACAGCGGGTAGAAAATCATCTACAACTGCTCGATGGCTTTGCGCAATGCGGTGCCCTGTTGGCTGACTACCAGCAGCACTACGCTCAACTACTGAATTTACAAAAGCAGTTAGATAAACTGCGCCAAGCCGAAGATGATCGCCAAGATCGCCTCGATCTGCTCAACTATCAGAGTCAGGAAATTGCTGCGGCGCAGTTGGTTGCCGGTGAGGATGCTGATCTGGCGGCTGAGCGACTGAAGCTGCAACATGGCCAGCGTTTGTATGCCGGATGCCAGCAGAGCTATGACAGTCTATATGCCGATAATGGCGCTATCTGTGAGCAGCTGGGTGGTGTTATTCATCAATTAGATGGTTTGGAACAGGTCGACCCGCAGCTACTCGAACCACTGACGGCTATTAAGGATGCATTGTTCTGTCTCGAAGATGCGGCGGGGCAGCTTCGTCAAGCTGCTGACACTGTAGTTTTTGATGAACAACGCCAGCAGGAGGTGGAGGAACGCCTGAACCTCATCACCGCATTACAACGAAAATATCGACCAGAAATTGCTGATATCCTCCTATATAAACAGCAGATTGATGAGGAGCTGGAGCAGTTGGGTTCTAGCGCGGTAACCTTACAAAAATTGGAACAGCAGATTGAAGAACAACAGCAGCAGGTATTAGCTTTTGGTACTGAGTTGTCTACCCAACGAAGTCAGGCAGCGCAACGTTTGCAACAGGTTATGGAGGTTGAACTCGGTGGTTTAGCGATGCCCAATGCTCGTTTTGAGGTGCAGCAGCGACCCTTGGATAAACCTGGTCTGTGCGGCTTGGAACGCGTGGAATTCTATTTTTCCGCCAATCCGGGGCAGCAGACGCGACCACTGGCCGATACTGCATCTGGCGGTGAGTTGTCGCGCTTGATGCTGGCGCTGCGTAAATCAGCACCAGCTGTCGATGGTTTAGCGACCATGGTCTTTGATGAGGTGGATGCTGGTATTGGCGGGGTGGCCGCCTCCGCTGTAGGCGAAAAACTCTGTGCTGTTGCCGCTGGACATCAGGTGCTGTGTATAACCCATCTACCGCAGGTGGCGGCCTTTGCTAATCAGCAGCTACGGGTGGAAAAGGTTGTCCAAGATGGCAATACCACAACCAAATTGCACCACCTAGATCACGAAGGACGAGTGCAGGAGCTGGCGCGCATGCTCGGTGGAGCACAGTTAAGCAGCCAAACCGTAGCTCATGCGCGCGACCTGTTGCGTCGTTGCCAGAAGCCAACGCTGTTTGAGGAGATATAATGATAAGAAAAGCCCGTATCAACGATGCCAAAGCTATTCAGCAGATGTTGGCTGATCACGCCCGTCATGGTTTAATGTTGTCACGCTCGTTGGCAGAGATCTATCAGGCTATTCGCTCCTTTTATGTCATTGAACAGGATGGCGAGATTCTCGGGACTGTCAGCCTGCAGATCTGGTGGCTCGACTTAGCCGAAGTGCGTTCGCTGGTGGTATCGGAAGCATTGAAGGGGCAGGGCTGTGGACGCCAGTTGGTGCAGCTATGTATCGATGAAGCGCGTGAGTTGGGTCTGAAACGGGTCTTTGCGTTGACCTATCAGGAACAATTTTTTGCCCGTCTTGGTTTTAGCGTTATCGAAAAAAGTGAGCTGCCGCAGAAAATTTGGGGTGATTGCATGAAGTGCCCTAAGTTCCCCGATTGTGATGAAATCGCCATGGCAGTTGACGTAGTATAACCGCTCACAGTAGCGCTTAGCTGCGCTTCTACATGCACCAGCCAACAATAAATAAATTTTTGCCGAAAGGATCAACTGTGGATTTAGAGCGGATAACTATTGAGGCAACTCAAGAAGTTTTCGAGACTATGATAATGCTAGAAGCGACCCCCTTGCCGTCACTACCCGTGCTGGTGAGTAATTTTGTCGATTCAGTATCTGGTGTTGTTGGTTTTGCTGGCAGCAGTAGTGGTATCGTAGCCATCCACGCGCCATCCGAGGTAGCTCTAGCCATAACCTCGCGTTTACTTGGTTTGGAGATCGATTCTTACTGTGAAGATGTTACTGATGCCTTTGGTGAACTGGCCAATATGTTAGCTGGTAATATCAAGATGGTGCTCGACGAGTCTGGTGGTAATATTACTCTCTCAGTGCCATCATACGTTTATGGTGCTGACTACCATGTAGACTGTGTGGCTGATGCTGACTGGGTGGTTATCCCGTTTGAATCGGATGATGGTGAGTTTATGGTTCAGCTGCAGATCGCTAAAAGTTGATGACTATATGAGACAGATGAATAATACCCCCTCACTGGATGAGGATGAGGAAGATAGCGCCACTGCGGTGCCAGCCATAAAAGGGCAGGGCAACTATATGACCACCGGTTGTGCGGTGCGCATCAAAGCAGAAATTAAGGATCTGTTGTATGTACAGCGTCCGGATATGGTCAAAACTGTCGCTTGGGCGGCCTCTAATGGCGATCGTTCAGAAAACGCAGATTACCATTATGGTAAAAAGCGCTTGCGCGAAATTGATCGGCGTATCCGCTATCTGACCCAACGTATGGATGCGGCTATCATCATAGACCCGGTTAAACAACAACAGGTGGCTGGTGAGAAGGTGCTTTTTGGTTGTACTGTTACGGTCGAAAATGAGTCCGGAGCAGAGAAGGTTTTGAGCATTGTCGGTGTCGATGAGATCGATCCAGCGCGTGGGCGCATCAGTTGGGTGTCGCCAATTGGGCGCGCTTTGCTCGGTGCCTATGTTGGCGATACTGTTGTTGTTAAGGTGCCTAATGGCGAAGATGAGCTGGAAGTTGTTGCGGTGGAATATCTCCCCCTTGACTAGAGGGCTCATGCGTTTGCATAATAGCCACAAGTTTTATCTCCTGTGCCTGCTCTCCAGACGTTTACATCTGAACAATAAATTGTAGATTTACTTAGGCGGTGCTTGACACTAGCCTAAGTTGTTACTTTTAATCGCTACCTCTTCTGCGAGTAATCACATGCCAGATCATGTTTTTCTTCTAGACCTACTGATTCTTCTGACCTTAGCGCTGGGAAGTGCCCTGATTTTTACCCGGCTTAAATTATCTCCAATTATTGGCTACCTGATCTCTGGGATAATTGCTGGGCCCTACGGGTTGTTTTTGATCAAAAATACTCAGGATGTCGAGGAGGTTGCCGAGTTTGGCGTAATTCTGCTGTTGTTTACTATCGGCTTAGAATTTTCGGTGTCGCGTCTATTACGCCTGAAACGGTTGCTTCTGATGGGCGGATTAGCGCAAATTTTAGTCAGTTGCGCCTTGATGATTGGTATCGCTAAGCTGTTTGGTTTCGATATGCAGGCAGCCATACCCTTGGCTATGGCACTGTCGCTCTCATCTACGGCAATTGTGCTCAAGTTGCTCAGTGAACGCGGAGAGATGGATACGGGCCACGGGCGCATGGCCCTAGGGATTTTGCTGGCGCAAGATTTAGCGGTGGTGTTTTTTCTGGTGGCCTTGCCGCTGGTTGCTGGGCAAGATCTGACCTTCTCTATGGGAGAAATAGCTAAGGTTGCGGCTCTTATCACTGGGCTGTCGTTATTCTCGCGCTTTTTGTTGCAACCGATTCTGCTGTATATCTTAAAGTCGCGCTCGCATGAGTTGTTTCGCCTAACTATTTTGGCGCTAATTTTAGTTACCGCTTGGCTCACTAGCGCAGTGGGGTTGTCGCTGGAGCTTGGGGCTTTTCTTGCTGGCTTGGCACTGGCCGAATCACCTTACTCCCATCAGGCGCTCTCGGATATTCTGCCTTTTCGCGACACCTTTCTCGCCATATTCTTTGTCTCCATCGGGATGTTGGTCAATATCCAGCGTGTAATGGCCGACTGGCCTATAGTTCTTGGCGTAACTCTGATGGTGTTTGTGATCAAGTTTATTGCCGCTGCTTTAGCCGCCAGACTGTGCCGCTTTCCGCTGCGTATCGCGATTATATCTGGATTTTTACTGTTTCAGGCGGGTGAGTTCTCCTTCGTTTTTCTTAAAGCTGCCACCTCAATGCAACTGCTGACTGATGAACTGTATCAGATCACTCTGGCAGTTATTGCTCTGACAATGATTGCTACGCCGATAATTGCCGGTAAAGCTGGAGCTTGGGCAGCGTGGATCGCTGAACGCATTGGCACGCCGTTGGCGGCTAATCAGCAAGAGATTCAGGAGCAGACAGGTAACCTCAGCGGCCATGTGCTTATTGGTGGTTACGGATTGTCGGGAAAAAATGTTGGGCGTATTTTGCGTCGTTTCAACATTCCTCATATGTACATAGAGCTAAATGTCGATAATGTTCACGCCGGACGCAAGACTGATGACTTTGTTATCTATGGAGATGTTACTTCGGCGGAGGTGTTGGTAGAGTTGGGGGTTAGGCGAGCGCGGGCCCTGGTTCTCTCTATCAATGATCCGGCAGCATTGGCGCGAACTATCCATATTGCGCGTCAACTTAATCCCGATCTGTATATATTGGCGCGTACGCGCTATGTCGCCGAATTGCAGCATCTGTGTGAACTCGGTGCCGATGAGGTGGTGCCCGACGAATTTGAAGCCAGTCTGCAGTTGGGGGCGAATCTGATGCACCACTTTAATCTTAGTGAGGGCCACATTCTGCATGTTCTTGCCGATTTACGCCAAGAACATTACACCTCGATGGTCAATGCCGATATCAGCACTCAGGGGTTATCGGTCTTAACAGGCGGACGGCTGGAATATCAAGCTATGCCGGACGATTCTCCCTGCTTAGATGCTAGCCTGGCCGAGCTGGATTTGCGCCAAAAAACTGGTGTAACCGTCGTCGCTGTTATCCGCGCCGAACGCACTATCTATAATCCATCGGGTGGTTTTCGCCTGCAAAAGGGCGATACTCTGATGTTGATGGGTAGTAATGAAGAGGTTGCCCAGGTGTGTGAATTACTGCACGGGCGTGCGCTGGCAACATAAACCAATGGTGCCGCGTTAGTTTGCTGGGTAACTTGGTTAAAAATAGCGCGCCGACGGTTGACTTTCTAAGTTGGGGTACTTATCTTCACACCCGAACACAATTTTTTCTAAATACATTTCCCGGAGGTAATTAGATTCATGACAGCGAATAAACACGAGTTTAAGACTGAAGTTAAGAAAATTCTTGATCTGATGATTCATTCTCTTTATTCCAACAAGGAGATTTTTTTACGTGAACTGATCTCCAATGCATCCGATGCCATTGACAAAGCGCGTTATGAGTCGCTGACAAACTCTGCTGTGGCCGAAGGTGGAGCCGAGTGGAAAATTCAGCTTATTCCTGACAAAGAGGCCGGCACGCTTACCATTCGTGATAACGGTATCGGCATGAGTCGTGATGAGGCGGATCAGGCGTTGGGTACTATTGCCCATTCGGGTACTAAAGAGTTTATTAAGTTGTTAGAGAGTAGGGAAGTTGACAATAATCCTGAGTTAATCGGTCAATTTGGTGTCGGTTTCTACTCGTCATTCATGGTTGCCGATAAGGTCAGTGTCCTGACGCGTAAGGCTGGTGTTGACAATGATCAGGCGATATTGTGGGAATCGGAAGCGGATGGCTCATATACTATCGATTCTGCGGTTAAAGAGACCAAGGGTACTGACGTTATTCTCACCCTGAAAGAGGACGCTAAGGCGTATCTGGAGGAGTGGGAGATTCGTAAAGTTGTTAAACAGTACTCTGACTTTATTGAGTATCCAGTAGTTATGGATGTAACACGCACCACTCCTGATCCCGAAGACAAAGAGAGGAGCGTCACTGAGGTGAAGGAGGAGACACTCAACTCCTGCAAAGCGATCTGGTTGAAGAGTAAAGAAGAGATTAGCGACGAGGAGTATAACGAGTTTTACAAACACATCTCACACGACTTTACCGATCCCGCTAAGGTTATTCACTACCGGGCTGAGGGGACTACCGAGTTCTCAGCGCTGCTGTATCTGCCGACGAAGCGGCCGCACGATATTTTTTATCAGGATTACAAAATTGGTCCTACCCTATATGTGCGCCGGGTGCAGATTATGGATCACTGCGAGGCCATGCTGCCGGTATATCTACGCTTCGTAAAAGGTGTAGTTGAATCTTCGGATCTGCCCCTGAATGTTAGCCGCGAGATCCTGCAGGAAAACAAGGTGGTTGAGGTCATTAAAAAGAACCTGACCAAAAAGGTGCTGGATACTCTGGCGCAGATGAAAAAAGATGATGCCGAAGCTTACAGTGCATTTTATAAAGAGTTTGGCCGGATCCTCAAAGAGGGTATTCATCACGATTTCGAACGGCGTGAAACCATTGCTGATCTGCTGTTGCTTGAATCAACCGCAGTTGAGGCGGGCAAGACTACCACTCTGGCTGAGTATGTTGAACGTATGCCGGAGGATCAAAAAGAGATCTATTATATCACCGGCAGCGCCCGTGCTAGTGCCGAAGCATCACCATACCTGGAGGTATTTAAAGAAAAAGGTATAGAAGTGCTGATCATGACCGATGATTTTGATGACATTATCATCTCAGGTCTGGGTACCTATAAGGAGAAGCCGTTCCAATCAGCTATTAAGGGCGATCTTGACCTTGGCGATAGCGACAAGGAAGAGCAGAAAAAAGAGTTTGGCGATCTACTGGAGTTGTTGCAAGCTGAGCTTAAAGATCTGGTCTCAGAGGTGCGTATTTCTGGGCGGTTGAAGGATTCGGCTGTATGTCTAGTTGCTGGTGAGCATGACCTCGATCCTAAAATGGCGAAGATGTTTGAAGCTATGGGGCAGGAGTTACCACAGGGGCAGCGGATGTTGGAGATTAATCCTAACCACGACTTGATAGTGCGCATGAAACAGCTGTTTGCTACTGATAGCAGCAGTGAAAAACTCAAAGAGTACGCTGGACTCCTCTATGATCAAGCGCTACTGCTTGAGGGGGATAAACCGCGCGATCCGGTAGTATTTGCTAAAGCGCTGTCTAAATTGATGTCTGAAAGTGTCAAGGTAGACTGAGTTTAGCTCGATAAATTTGTGCCATAAAAAAGCCGATCAGTTTACCCTGATCGGCTTTTTTGCGTTTATGGCGTTTATGGATATAGGCAGCAACTAGAGTTTTTTGACGAACTCCGATTTTAACTGCATGGGGCCGATGCCACTGATTTTACAATCAATATTGTGATCGCCATCTATTAGTCGAATGTTTTTCACTTTAGTGCCTACTTTTACCACCTGTGATGATCCTTTGATTTTCAGATCTTTAATGATGGTGATGCTGTCACCATCCTGCAGAGTGTTACCGTGGGCATCTGCAACTACTAAGCCTGCCGGTTCGTTATCGGCCTCAGCTTCTAACGACCACTCGTGGCCACATTCGGGGCAGATCAATAACAGACCATCTTCGTAGGTATATTCGGAGTTGCATTTAGGGCAATTGGGCAATGTGCTCATAGAAAAAGTCCTAACTAGGGGTGAAAGAGGTTGGTGTTTGTCACCGGCTAAACAGCGGTGCTGTCCCTTAGCTGTTGATAGCGAAAACAGCTGGTTATATGGTCATTTACCATGCCAATAGACTGCATCAGAGCATAGCATATTGTTGGACCGATAAATTTGCCACCGAGTTTTTTCAGATCCTTACTCATGTGGACGGACAGGTCACTCTGTGTAGGTATCTGTTCGTGACTGTGCCAACTGTTGTGGATAGTGACTCCATCGGTATAACGCCACAGAAAATTATCTAAGCTACCGTACTGGTTTTTAATTTCACTAACGACTCGAGCATTATTGACAACAGATGCTATCTTGAGTCGATTGCGTACAATCGCAGGGTTGGCGGTAAGACTAGTGACCATTGCTGGTGAAAAGTTACTGACAATCTCTATATCAAAATTGGCAAAAGCCTGCCGATAGCCCTCACGCTTTTTCAAGATAGTCAACCAGCTAAGCCCTGCCTGCGCACCTTCGAGGCACAACATCTCAAATAAGCGGCGCTCATCGTGCAGGGGCACTCCCCATTCACGGTCATGGTAGTCGATGTAGAGTGGATCATTACCACACCAAACGCAGCGTGTTGGCATTCTGGCCTCCAGTGATGCACAGACTTAAATGGGCAAGTTAAAAGTACAGGCCATCTGGAGTTGCGCAGATGACCTGTATGTGTGTGTCTAATTTACTGTTATTTGAGCATTGACTTGTTAAACAATGGCTTTCATGCCGCTCATGGCAGCACGCAGCTCTTGGCCGACCTCTTCGATGAAGTGAGTCCGGATTTCGGCATTTACCTGTACCAAAGTGCTGTTGTCAACGCTGGTCTCTTGGCTGTCCAGCCCTTTGCCGATCACTTCGGTGGTGATGCTGTCCATGAAATCTTTGAGCAGGGGAACACAGGCGTGGGCGAATAGATAGCAACCATATTCAGCTGTGTCAGAAATGATGCGGTTCATCTCGTACAATTTCTTGCGGGCGATAGTGTTGGCGATAAGTGGAGTTTCGTGCAGTGACTCGTAGTAGGCAGATTCAGGCTCGATACCTACTTCAACCATGCTCTCAAAAGCCAACTCTACACCAGCTTTAACCATGGCTACCATGAGAATAGCTTTGTCAAAGTACTCTTGCTCAGAGATGTCGCCAGCAGCTTCGGTTTTTTCGAAAGCGGTTTGGCCAGTTTGCTCGCGCCAGGTCAATAGATTGACGTCGTCGTTGGCCCAGTCAGCCATCATAGTGCTGGAGAACTCACCGGTGATGATGTCATCCATATGCTTGCGGAACAGCGGCTGCATAATCTCTTTTAGCTCTTCTGCAAGTTCAAAGGCTTCCAGTTTAGCAGGATTAGAGAGACGATCCATCATGTTAGTGATGCCACCGTGCTTGAGCGCTTCGGTGATAGTTTCCCAGCCGTATTGGATCAATTTGACCGCGTAAGGAGCGTCGATGCCGTTGTTAACCATCTTGTCGAAGCACAGCAGAGAGCCAGCTTGCAGCATACCGCACAGGATGGTCTGCTCGCCCATCAAGTCCGATTTAACTTCTGCAACAAATGATGATTCCAGAACCCCAGCGCGGTTACCGCCTTGGGCACAGCACAGGGCTTTGGCAATCTCCATACCGTCACCGTTAGGATCGTTCTCGCCATGTACAGCGATAAGAGTAGGTACACCGAAACCGCGCACATATTCGGCGCGCACTTCGGTACCAGGACATTTAGGCGCTACCATGATAACGGTAAGATCTTTACGAATTACGGTTCCCTCTTCAACAATGTTGAAGCCGTGAGCGTAGGAGAAGGTGGCGCCTTTTTTAATCATCGGCACTACGGTGTTGACTACATCGGTGTGCTGCTTGTCAGGAGCTAGGTTCATGACGATATCGGCAGTCGGCAGCAGCTCTTCATAGGTGCCAACTTTAAAACCATTTTCGGTAGCATTAATATATGACTGACGCTTTTCGGCAATGGCCTCTTTGCGCAGGGTATAGGATACGTCAAGTCCGCTATCGCGCATGTTTAGCCCTTGGTTGAGTCCCTGAGCACCACAGCCGACGATAACAATTTTTTTCCCTTTGGCGTATTCACAACCGCTGGCAAATTCATCGGCCTCCATGAACCGACAGGTTCCAAGTTCATCGAGTTTGCGCCGTAAGTTGAGGGTGTTGAAATAATTTTGACCCATGGTAGTTCTCCTGTTTAATGTGAGTAATAAAAGCTATATGAGTGCACAATTAGACTGTCTGTGAAAAATATCTCGCACTTTAGCCTGTTTACCTTGTTGTGTAAATTGATTTGATGTGTATATTGTATTGCGTATTACGCAACAAAGCTTAATGCTTAGTCGGTTGTGTGGCAGTGCTTACCTCTTAGGAGTTGTGAGTGGATATTCGAGAGTTAGAGATTTTTTTGGTGGTGGCCGAGCAGTTACATTTTGGGCGTGCCAGTCGAATGTGTGGTCTGAGTCCTTCAGCGTTAACGCGGACGATACAACGTCTGGAGGATCAGGTAGAGCGTGAACTCTTTGTGCGCAATAGACGGAGTGTACGTTTGTCTGCTGTGGGAGAACAGTTTTATCAATATGCGCGTGAAGCGGTGCAGCAGTGGTACAGCTTTAAGCAGATCATACGCGAAGAGCAGTCAATCGCGGGCAGTTTATCGATCTATGCATCACTGACAGCGGTGTACAGCATTTTGCCACGGGTTTTGGAAAATTATCGCCAGCGCTATCCCAAGGTGCAGTTGGAGTTGACCACAGGTGCTGCGGAACAGGCGCTGTCGTTGTTGAGTAGTGGTGAAATAGACCTAGTAGTTGCTGCGGTACCTACGAGTAAGCGAGCACAGTTGAATATCTTACCCCTGCTAACTACGCCACTGGTCTTTATTGCCCCTGCGCAGATAGATCCGGCGCTAGATCCGCGTAATGCGGGACAGCTTGATCTATCCGTGGCACCGTTGGTATTGCCGCAGCAGGGGTTATCGCGTGAAAGGGTCGATCAATGGTTTAGAAGTAACCAGGTTACCCCCAATATTAGCTCCGAGGTGTCGGGAAATGAGGCTTTGATCTCTCTGGTAAGTTTGGGTGGTGGTATCGGCGTGGTGCCCCAACTAGTTTGGGAGAGCAGTCCGTTGCGGCCTAAAGTGCGGGTGATTAATGATGCTCCCAAGCTGGAGGCCTATGAGGTTGCCCTGTGCTGTAACCGCCAGTCACTGCTGGTGCCCAGTGTCCGCTCTTTTTGGGAACTAGCCCAGCAACGCCATGATCTAGTTACTATTTAACAACAACTTAACAACTAGCGCATAAATGTAAAACAACATTGCGCTATGTTCCTCACAAGAATTTAAAATTAACCTGTTGGAGGAACAATGAGAAAACTACTTTTAGCTATGTTGTTATGCTGTGTGTCAGCATCCCTATCTTTTGCCGAGTCTACCGTAAATGGTGCCGGTGCCTCTTTCCCTTATCCTGTCTATTCGGCTTGGGCTTTTCAATACCATAAAGACACTGGGACAAAAATTAATTATCAGTCAATTGGTTCCGGTGGTGGTGTGCGCCAGATTACTAGCCGTACCGTAGATTTTGGTGCCTCAGATGCGCCAATTAAACCTGCCGATCTTACCGAAAAGAAGTTGTTGCAGTTTCCCGCTGTTGTAGGTGGCGTTGTGCCTATTCTTAATGTTGCCGGCATCGATGCAGGGCAACTACGGTTAACAGGCGAAGTATTGGCACGGATTTTCTTAGGTAAAATTACCCAGTGGAACGACCCCGAAATTGCTGAGCTAAATAAAAATATTAACCTGCCTGATGATGAAATTACCATTGTCCACCGTTCTGATGGCTCAGGTACCACCGCTATTTACACCACCTATTTGGCCAAAGTTAGCTCCGAGTGGTCTGAAATAGTAGGTAGTGGCAAATCAGTAAACTGGCCCGTAGGTATTGGCGGTAAAGGGAATGAGGGTGTTGCTAACTATGTTAAACGGGTGAAAAACTCGATTGGCTATGTTGAATTTGCCTACGCAAAAAACAACAAACTCGCCGATGTATCCCTAGAAAACCAAGAAGGCAACTTCGTAAATGCCTCTTTCGATAGCTTTAAAGCTGCCGCAGGTTTCGCCAAATGGGAACAGGATAAAGGCTACTATCTGTGGTTAGTAGATGCTCCAGGTGCTGGTTCATGGCCAATTGCTGGCGCAACATTTATCCTGCTAGCTAAGGAGAAGCTTGATGAAGGCCGTAAAGCAGTTAAGTTTTACGACTGGGCTTTCAAAAATGGTGATGCCATGGCTGAGAAACTAATTTATGTACCGCTGCCACAAAATTTGAAAGATGATATTCGGAGCTACTGGAAAGCTAATAATCTGCTGTAAAAATAGTAAAAGCATTCATAAGTTTTAAAAAGGGTGGAGCCATTAACTGGCCCCACCTTTTTTATTAGTTAGGGGTGCAAAGGCTAGTGCTGGTGAATATTTGACAAATATTTAACATCTGCATCACCTCTATCCAACAACATCTTGATATTTTCACAGCTAGTAGATCTTCTCGGTAGCGCGTTAACCCATATTCAAGTGGATATAATATATGTCAGTAACCATGAAGCGTGAACAGTGGCTAGATAAAAGTTTTTGTGCCATCACCTTTGGTGCCGCATTTTTAGTTTTGGTCATCATTGTCAGTATTTTTATATCTCTATTTCAAGAGTCGTTGCTGGCAATTGAAACTTTTGGTTTCTTCGACTTTGTCACTGGAACGCAGTGGGATCCGGTGCGGGAGATATTTGGAGCTGCTACTACTCTATATGGCACTTTAGTTACGACGCTGCTGGCGCTGATTATGGCGGTTCCGGTGGCCATGGGAATAGCTATCTTTATAACGGAACTCTGCCCGGCTTTTTTGCGCCCAATCTTTGGAACAGCAATTGAACTGCTCGCAGCTATCCCCAGTATTATCTACGGCATGTGGGGACTGTTTACCTTTGCTCCGCTGATGGGCGAGTATGTCGAGCCAGTACTACAGAATATTTTCGAACCAATTCCTATTATAGGGCACTTGTTCACCGGTGTTCCTCTCGGGATTGATATCTTAACGACCAGTATAGTGCTGAGCATTATGATTATCCCCTTTATAGCTAGTATTGTGCGCGACACCTTTACCCAAACCCCATTGCAACTTAAAGAGTCGGCTTATGGCATCGGGGCGACCCGCTGGGAGGTGGTGAAAGATGTCATGATACCTCACGCCAAGACTGGCATTCTCGGCAGCATTATTATCGCCATGGGCCGAGCCTTGGGTGAGACCATGGCCGTGGCTTTTGTGCTGGGTAATAAGCATTCAATAGCCACCTCGCTCTTTGATGCTTCCGCCACAATTACCGTAACACTGGCCAATGAGTTTACCGAAGCTGACAGTGATCTGTACCTGTCGTCTCTGTTTTACCTGGCGTTGATTCTGTTGGGAATGAACTTCTTACTGCTGGCTTTGGCCAAGACGTTTTTGGCGCATAAACGGAATAAGGTATAACTATGTATACGGCAAAAAAAGAGTTTAAGAAAAGGCAGATTGTCAACTATATCGCCCTGTTTATTGCTTGTGCAGCGGCAGCACTGGGGTTGTTCTGGTTGGTATTTATCTTAGCCGACGTGGTGCGCCATGGTATGGCGAGTCTGTCTCCAGAGCTTTTCTTGAACGAAGCTGTACCGCCGGGGATGGGTGGCGGCGGGCTCAAACATGCGTTTATCGGTCAGTTGTTGATTACTTTGGTAGCGTTGATTATCGGTATACCTCTTGGGGTGCTGGGTGGAACCTACTTGGCTGAATATGGGCGCAACAGTGCGCTGGGGCGCTTTATCAGTACTCTGTCGGATATTATGATCAGTGTTCCATCTATTGTAATAGGTACCTTTGTCTATGCTGTTTTTGTTAAGCCGATCGGTCATTTTAGCGGATATGCAGGGGCGCTGGCGCTGGCTATCATCATGGTGCCGGTGGTGTTGCGCACTACGGAAGAGATGATTTTATTGGTGCCGTGGGAGCTGCGCGAGGCGGCTTTTGCCTTGGGAGCGCCATACTATAAAGTTATTTTACAGGTGGTTTATCGTGGGGCAGCAACAGGAATTTTTACTGGAGTTTTGTTGGCTATTGCCCGCATTGCCGGAGAGACTGCCCCGTTACTCTTTACCTCGTTTAACAACATGTTTTTGACCACAAATATGAATGAATCAATGCCGTCATTAACCGTGACTATTTATCAATATGCTATGGGCCCGTATGATGATTGGCACACAATGGCTTGGGGCGCATCTTTTATTATCACTATGTTTATCCTAGTTGTTACCGTTATGGGACGGTTAATAATTCATTGGAAATATAAAAATTAAAACGACAAACCGCTTAGGTAAGCACGTGAGTGTGTTAACAATCAGCTTAGGAGCTGTTTAATATGATGGATCAGAAGTCTGACGCAATAATGCAAGTGAAAAACTTGAACTTTTATTACAAGGGAGATGTCCATGCTGTGCAGGATATGTCCATGGAGATAGGCAAAAATGAGGTCACTGCTCTTATTGGTCCCTCTGGTTGTGGTAAAACAACTTTTTTGCGCTGTTTTAATCGTATGCATGATCTCTATCCTGGCCATCGCTACGAAGGTGAGATTATATATCAGGGTAGCAACTTGCTCGTCAGTCCAGACATCACCCAGCTGCGTAGCAACATTGGTATGGTTTTTCAAAAACCGACGCCATTTCCAATGAGTGTCTTTGATAATATCGCTTACGGTTTGCGCTTGAAGGGGATTAAAAATAGGGCAGAGCTGGCGGAGCGCATAGAGTTAGCGCTTAAACAGGCAGCACTATGGGACGAAGTGAAAGATCGCCTGCATAGCTCGGCCAATGGGTTATCCGGTGGCCAGCAACAGCGCTTAGTCATTGCCAGAGCACTTGCTGTTGAGCCCGCAGTGCTGCTGTTTGACGAACCAACCAGTGCACTGGATCCTATTTCAACCAGTAAAATTGAAGAGCTTATGGTAGAGTTGAAGAAGCAAGTGAGCATTATTATTGTAACGCACAATATGCAGCAAGCCGCCCGTATCTCTGACAAAACAGCATTTATGTACATGGGTAAATTGGTCGAATTTGGTTCAACGCAAATTATGTTTACTACACCGCATGAGAAATTGACTGAAGAGTATGTTACTGGGCGGTTCGGCTAAATCGGCATGATTACTGTTATGTTAAATGTGCTGAGCAATTACTACGGGGCGATTAAATATGAAAAAAATTGAACAAGAATATTTAGAGTTAAAAACTATGCTGGCCAGCATGTGCAAGGTCACGACTTCCATGGTGCATGATGCTACCCAGGCTTTGGTTAAGCGCGATTGCGACTTGGCCAAAGAGGTGATTAGCCGCGATGATGAGGTGGATGCGCTGGACACTAAAATTGATGAGCACTGCTTGAAAATTTTAGCTCTATATGAACCAAAGGCGATTGATCTACGTTTTATCGTTACAGTGCTACGCATCATCGTCGATTTAGAGCGCGTTGGTGACCACTGTACTAAAATAGCTCAAGAGGCGATAAAGCTTAACCGGTCGACACCGATTAAACCCTATATTGATCTACCCAATATGGCGCGGGCAGCGACTGGTATGTTGGAAGATGTTATTAGCGCATTTTTTAATAGAGATGTTGAGTCGGCGTTAGAGATCATTCGTCGCGATGATCTGGTGGATGCGTTGGATCAGAAGATAATGAGTGAATTATTTAGTTATATAAATGCGGATTTAGATAACAACCACAACATAGTCTCCTTGATGTTAATAACTCGGAGTATTGAACGGGTAGCCGATTATGCAACAAATGTTGCAGAGATGATCTATTTTATGCAAACTGGTGAGATAATTAAGCATCGCTTAGCAGAGAAGGGGTTCAATGGCTAAAATTCTCCTTATAGAAGACGAAGATGATCTGCGGGAAATTATAACGTTTAATCTCGAAAAAGCGGGGCATAACGTTGTCGGTACTGACAATGCTAATGATGGTCTACTGGTGTTGGAGGAGCTGCTTCCCGATCTGATTTTACTGGATATAATGCTGCCCGGTCTCAAGGGTGACCAATTTCTGAAATTGATCCGTGCTCAAGTCGAGTTTTCTAGTATTCCCGTGATTATAATCTCTGCCAAGAGTAGTGAAGAAAACATAGTTAGCATGCTCGAAGCTGGTGCTGACGACTATTTAACTAAACCGTTTAGCATAAAAGTACTCTTAGCTAAGATAGTGGTCATGCTAAAACGCTCTCGTTCCACCGATTTGGGCGGTCTGTGCAGCTATTCTGGTGTAGCCATTGATGAAGAGAAGCATCAAGTGTTTGCTGGAGAGCAAGAGGTGGTGCTGACGCATAAAGAGTTTGAACTGCTGTCCTTGTTTGTTCGCCATCCGCGCCGGGTTTTCACCCGCAATCAACTACTAACCACTATTTGGGGTTACGATGCCGAAGTTTACTCGCGCACCGTTGATTCTCATGTATCCACCTTGCGCAAAAAACTTGGCGACGCGGGGCACATGATTAAATCTATTCCTAAAATTGGCTACAAGGTGGAGTAGATGCGCTCTTTTTCTAAGGTTTTCTTTATTCTTTTTGTGCCGATATTTTTGGCGTTGTTGCTCACGCTGTATTTTAGTCAGCGTATGATTATGAGCGACGCGCGCCAAGAGCTTGTGCAAGAGATGGCTAATATGTGGTATTTGATTGCACCGCAGAGCCAGGCAATTGAAGGTTTGACGGCAGAAAATTATGCCTCTATGGCCAATCTCACCAAAAAAACCTCATTGCGGATAACTCTGCTTGAGGGCGATGGTCGGGTGATACTTGATTCGCTGGTGCCTTATGAACAGATTACCAGCATGGAAAACCATAAAAATCGCCCCGAGGTTAAGCAGGCTCTATATTCTGCGCAAGGGGTGGCGTCACGCTTTAGCCATACCAAAAATATCGATATGCTGTATATGGCGCGGCGCTTGAGTGATGGTCGAGTGTTACGTTTATCCTATCCGGCCACCTATGTAGAATCGCTGCAGCGCAATTTTGTTAATCAGGCGCTCTACTCGTTTGCCTTCCTCTCTGGGGTAATCTTGCTATTGTCGTTGTATTTTGCCCGCAAAGTCTCTTTGCCTATTCAACGACTAAACTATATTGCTGATACTCTCGAAGCCGGTAAAAGCAATATTCACTTTCCCCATTTCAAAGATCCGTCCATGGCAAAAATTGCTGGGCTGATCTATCGTATCTATTCCAGTATGCAGCAGAAAAATGTGGCCTTAGATCGCGATCAACAGAAGTTGAACCATATTTTTGTCAATATGAATCAAGGGGTCTTGTTACTCGACAATGAGAATTGTGTACTCCATGTTAATCCATGGCTGGAAAAGGAGCTAGGCACTAAAATTGCCTTGAATTGCAGTCTGTATAACGCCAGTAATAATGTGCAGCTGATCAATTTTTTTAACCAGTTAATCAATAATGAGAGCTCAGCGTTTCGGCTGCCACTAAATGACAGTATTTTTGATATCAGCCGCAAGGTTGTTGATGGTCAGATCCTGTTGTTGCTGCGTAACGTTACTGCTCAGGCCGAGTATGAAAGCTATAAAGAGCAACTCACCGGCAATTTATCACACGAATTAAAGACACCATTAGCTATGATTATGGGCTATGCCGAGACTTTGAGTGACAACGCTGATATAGACGAAGCACTGCGCACTAAGTTTGTCACTAATATATATAATGCCTCGTTGCGGCTGAATAATCTGATTAACGACGTGTTGGAATTATCTAAGCTGGAATCTGTCCATGAGGCTTTTGCTGTTATTGAGGGAGTATCTCTTAGCGAGGTTGCCAATGATATAAGAGAGTTTTATGCCGCTGATGATGCTATGGAGTTAAACATTAACTGTGACTCGAGTGTTGTGATGGTGCGCAATGAACATTTGCTGAGCATTCTAACTAATTTAATCGATAATGCGCGTAAATATTCCACCGGCTCCCGCATAATTGTCAATATGGCTAAACTGGATAATACTACGCAAATTACAGTTGAAGATCAGGGCCCGCAGATAGATATGGCGGATAGAGATAGAATTTTTGAACGCTTCTATACCTGCTCGACATCACGCAATAAAAGTCATTCAGGCACTGGCCTTGGTTTGTCAATTATTAAACATATTGCTCAGTTGTATGCTGGAGCAGTGTGGATTGAAAACAGTGACGATGGGGGGAATAGGTTTGTGGTGCAACTAAGTTGATAAAAAATGTTAGTTAAATTTAACTGGTATCAAAATGGACTCCATTTTATGTTGGGAAATGGAGTCCATTTATGTTGAGTAAAATTCATATTATTGTAGCCGCAGATGATGGTGGCGCACATTCGGTGGCGTTGAGCAAAAAAAAGCTGTCAACGCTGGTGTTTTTGGCTGTCTTGCTGGTAGTGGTTGCTGTCGCTTCTTTTGTGTATTCTGCCTATACCTTAGCGCTGCACCACGAGCGCAAACAGCATTTGGATACTCTTTTATCTAAGGTTCATAGCCTTGAGGTGCAAAATAGTGATTTGCTGGTTCAGGTAGATCAACAACAGCGTGAAAAACAGCAACTAATGAGTGAAACGCTAAGTCACCTCAATGAACGCACCGCTCAGTTGGAATCTATCCTCACTAAGGTTGGTGTAGCGCTCCCTGATGATCCTGACGGTGAGGATGACGTAACTGCATCTGATGATAGTAAGGCGGTAGCCAATAGCGGTGGTCCCTTTATATCTGTCGGTGAATATAGTTATGAGCTCACGGAAGATCACGATGAAGCGGATAATATTCTGGATCATTCTGAGCGCTTGCTCGATCTGTTTGCTCATGTGCCATTGGGTCGACCTACGGCGGGGTACTGTTCTTCAGGTTTCGGCCGACGCATTGACCCGATAAATGGTCGTCGAGCCTTTCATAGTGGTATGGATATTGCCAATTATGCTGGTACTAAGGTTTATGCTACTGCCGATGGTGTTGTGGTGAGTTGCGGTGCAGTTAACGGCTATGGCAAAATGGTAAAAGTAAAAAATGGCCAGCGCTTTAGTACTGTTTTCGGCCATCTGCAGAAGATTCTTGTTGCCAATGGGACCCAAGTAGTGCGCGGCGATGTCATTGGTACTATGGGCAATACTGGTCGTTCTACCGGCCCGCATTTACACTATGAGATACGTGACCATGGGCATGCGGTAAATCCATATCCTTTTACATTCTTATAGCAGTACAGTGGAGAGTTAAATGTTTTCAAAAGCTAAAAAAAGTAATCCTGATGCTATAACTACTATACTTGGTGCTGGTGCTGAAATTACTGGTGACATGTCCTTTAAGGAGACCATGCGCATTGATGGTCAATTTGATGGAAATTTGAGCGGTGACAACCTGATTGTTAGCGCTAGTGGTAAAGTTTTGGGCGATGTAGTAGCTAATAGTTGTGTGTGCTACGGCCAGGTTGTGGGCAATATGAAGGTCGAGAAGTTGCAAGTTAAGCAGGGTGGAAAGATAGATGGCACTGTCAGTACTGCTATATTAGAAGTTGAGTCTGGTGCACTTCTCAGTGGCGAGATAAGGCAACCAGAAAAGGAGTTGCGGTTAGTTGCCGGCGAGGTAGAGAAGATGCTGTCGGCTCCAGAGAAAACAAGTTTAAAAAAATAGGGTTATTGGCCCGACAGATACTGCAGGAGACTGCTAGGCCGCTTCTTTAGAGAAACGGCCTTTATTATCGGTGCGTTAGTGTTGTTAATTTTCTACGACCTTAGCTGAGATTATGCTTACCTCTTCTAGCGGGACATCTTGGTGCATGCCCTTACTGCCCGTGGCCACTTGCTCAATAGCCTTAACTGTGTCCATGCCCGCAACCACTTTGCCAAAGACGGCATAGCCGTATGCATCTGGACGGGTGTCACGATGGTCGAGAAACGTATTGTCGTTAACATTGATAAAGAATTGAGATGTTGCGCTATCGACAATTTGCGTACGTGCCATAGCTATTGAACCGCAGGTGTTTTTGAGGCCATTAGTTGCTTCATTCTTTATGGGTTTATTCTTGCTTCCCTTTTCCGCCATGTCACTGTTAAGTCCACCGCCCTGTATCATGAAAGAGCCTATCACCCGGTGAAAAATAGTGCCATTGTAGAAGCCGCTGTTAACGTAACCTAGAAAATTTTCCACACTAATTGGTGCCAGTTCAGAATTTAACTCCAAAGTGATGTCACCTAAAGTTGTTTGTAATAAAACCTGCGGTGCTGAACTCATAACGCTATCGCTCCTTGTTGGGTGTTTTTATAGAGAGTTATTTGCTAAAGTGCGGACGTTAACACATTTATTCGGCTAAATTCAAATCCTGAGTTCAACTTATAAGTGCAACTCAAACTCTCTGGTTTAAAGAGCAAGCTGCGGTAGTCTTACGGCTTCTTTTACCGACCAAAGTTAGAGGAGCACGATTATGCACTACACGCAGCTTACCCGAGAAGAAAGATACCAGATTTCTGCATTAAAATCAGCAGGTCACATACCCGTTGAAATTGCTTTGATTCTTGGCCGCCATAAAGCCACAATCAGTCGAGAACTGAGGCGCAACAAAGGACTTAGAGGCTATCGCCCCAAACAGGCTCAGGAGCTGACTCTTGGGCGACGAAAGAATAAACAAAGGGCTCGACTATCCTCTTCACACTGGGCTCGTGTAAAAGAACTCATGGAAGAAGATAGGAGTCCAGAACAAATAAGTAAATGGCTGCGTAGAGAAGAAAATATCAATATTAGCCATGAATGGATCTACCACTATATCTTTCTGGACAAGCAAGCGGGCGGCGAGCTCTATACATATTTACGCTGCCAGAAACAACGTAAAAAGCGTTACGGGTCACCAGATCGACGAGGTCAAATCAAAGAACGCGTTTCCATTGATGAACGCCCAACCTTTGTAAATGACCGTAAACGTGTCGGCGACTGGGAGGCCGATACCGTTATCGGCAAGCAGGGTGGTGCTGTACTCATTACCCTAGTAGAACGTAGAACCAGACATTGTGTTATCACTAAAGCTGCAGACAAGTCAGCACAGCAGGTCACAGATGCCATTTTAAGAGGATTGAAGCCGCTAGACTTTCTTGTTAAAACAATAACGTATGACAACGGTAAGGAGTTCGCCTTCCATCAGCAGGTGAATCATGAACTTGGCACCAAAAGCTATTTTGCCCATCCCTACCATTCTTGGGAGCGAGGGACGAACGAAAACACCAATGGCCTGATTCGCCAGTATTATCCAAAAGGCAAAGACCTTTCAGATATTACTGACGCAGAAATTAGAGCCGTTATGGATAAAATCAACAATCGGCCTAGAAAATGCCTTGGGTATAAAACACCCAATCAAGTACTGTTTGGCATTAATCCACCGGTTGCACTAGTAACTTGAATTCAGGGAGGAAAATATCCTATATATTAGCTTGATTAATCAGTCATTGCTTGTGTAACAACGTAATAAATATTTGTTGCATCTTATTGGGTATCGAAGTGACAGTTTATAATTAACAGTGTAACTATACCCCGCTGCTTGCAGCGGGTTTTTTTTGCCTTCATAGTGGTTATTGATCCAGCAGCTGTTTCAGGTATTCCACGTAGTTAGTTGCTCCTCCGCTACGATAACCAGTCATGGTAACCAGCTCCCCTTCTGAATCTAAAATTGCTACTGATGGGAATCCACGTACTGCATATTTGCGGGCGAGCTCTTCATTGCGCTGTTTTTGTTGTGCTGATTGTTTCTTTCGTTTTGGAAAATCTACCGAGACTAAAACTAGATTTTCTGCAGCAAATTGACGGAATTCAGGGGTATTTAGAATCTCTTTTTCCATTTTTACACACCAGTGGCACCAATCTGATCCGCTAAAATCGATAAATATGTGTTTATTATTTTGCTGCGCTATAATTTTAGCCTGCTCTAAATCTTCCAGCCAACTGGAGTCTAGAGCCAGAGTAAGGCTGGGGGATAGCAATAAAAATGTAATTAGCAGCATTATTAATCTTATCATCTAATTCTCCTGAATGTTGTGGTATGAATTGACACATACGCGTGAGTTAAAGGGCTTTTTCTCTTTTGGCGACCAACTCTCTACAGGTTTACCAATGGGGAGCAAAATCTGGATTTTTTTTTCGGCTGGAACTCCCAGCCACTGAGCGATCGTGTGAGCGCGATCATCGGTACGTAACCAACCATCTATCCAGACACTAGCGTAGCCAAGCGCAGTTATCGCTAGCAGCATGTTCTCTGCTGCTGCCGCACAATCTTCCAGTTGAAAATCATAACCGGAGTAAATTTTTTCAGGGTTCTTGTCAATGATGCAGGCGATCATAGCTGGAGCCTGCTGCATTGCCGTGTTGGCGGGGTGCAGGTTGTTCAATTTGGTTATGATTTTATGGTCATCAATGATGATAAATTCAGTTGTTTGAGCGTTTTTGCCCGAAGGTGCCATGATCCCAGCTTGAGCTATAGCGCATAGATCCTGACGAGGAATCGCTTCATTGGCCATTGGCCCACGATAACTGTGCCTTTTTTTTATAGTGTCAAACAGTTCCATTTTAACCTCTGCTGTGGTGAAGTTGCTTGAGACAAGGTATCCTGAACAAATTAGCATGTTGCTGAGCGAAAAAAAAGGGCTGTCTAGTGACAGCCCTTCGGGTTTTACTCTTGCTCTATCGCAAAGACTGAGCGGTTATAATTTTTCTGAATTTTCTGCTAAGTATTTTGCTACCCCTTCAGAGGTGGCTTGCATGCCGCTATCACCTTTTTTCCATCCAGCTGGGCAGACATCGCCATGCTGTTCAAAAAATTGCAGAGCATCTACGGTGCGTATCATCTCGTCTACGTTGCGACCTAGGGGTAAATTGTTGACCACTTGGTGTTGCACTAGACCCTCTTTGTCGATAAGGAATGATGCTCTCAGTGCAACTCCTGCTTGTGGATGTTGGATACCGTATGCTTGACAGATTTCATGCTTAAGGTCGGACACCATGGGGAACTGTACTGGGCCAATCCCACCGTCATTAATAGGGGTATTGCGCCATGCTAAGTGGGTATATTGTGAATCAATAGATACGCCAACTACTTCAACGCCACGCTCGCGCAGTTGCTCGATACGGTTGTTGTGGGCAATAATCTCTGATGGACAAACAAAGGTGAAATCAAGTGGCCAGAAAAAGAGGACGATGTACTTCCCTTTTAGGTCACTGAGTTTAAAATCTGCTACAATAGATCCGTCGGCCAATACTGCTGATGCACAAAAATCGGGGGCTTCTTTTGCTACTAGTACACTCATTTACTTTGCTCCTTTAAATTTATAGATAAGTTCTGCTACAAAAAAATATCAATTAAGTCTGTACGTGGGATTATTTGTAACAAATATAACTAAATTGGTCAACAATAAAAAATAACATAACTAAACTTTGTGGTTAATGGTGTACCCACTAGGTATAGATTATTTAGGAGGCTATCAGCCGTGTTGAAACAGTGTTTACCGCAAGCGGGAATTGAAAAGCAGTTGCAGCAACTGCAAGGGTTGAGTGCACGCAAAAAATATAAGCATTTAATTGAAGCCGAGAACAGTTTTGAGTTGGTGCAGAGTATGCCTCCTCAGGAACTATTCTTATTGATTAAGGAGCTTGGTACTGCCGATTCAGCTGATCTCATAGGTTTGGCTACGCCAGAGCAGGTAACCCTGTGTGTGGATATGGACTGTTGGCGCGGAGATGAACTGGATAGAGATTTATCTATGCAATGGTTGCATCTGCTCATGATACAGGATGAAGAGGCTTTCCTGCGCCTGATTGATGGCTTTGATTTTGAACTGCTAGTTATGATGGTGAAAAAACAGCTGACTATAATCAGTGGGCTAGAATCGCTGCGTGATGATGAAGATCTGATGGCGACGCGCAAGCGTTTTGATCAAGTTTATGACTGTAGTTATCGCAATGACGATGTTGCTAAAATCATGAGCGCTTTTCAAGATGTGTTGTTTCGCGAGCGCCAAGAGCTGTTTTTGCAGGTGATGGAAGCCGTGCGCCATGAATTCGATCTCGCTCTGCAGGAGTGTGTATTCACTGATCGTATGGGGCGCTTGGAGGACTTGGGTTTTGTCGATCCGTTTGCTGCCCGCTCCCTGTTCAGCTGGATTGATCCAGAAACTTTTGATCCCGACCATTTTCTTAAACCAGATTTTGTCCCCTCCTTTAGTGATGGCTGGAGCCCAAGCATTGCACCACCAACCTTTATGCTTAGTCTGGCGCAACCGCATGACCTGCTCGGTGAACTACTCTCCTCAGGATTAAGTCACGACCTCGCTTATGAATTTAGCTTTTTGTTGAATCGGGCGTTAAGTGCCGAAAAAGTTGATTACGGTGAGCCACAGGATATTGCGCGGGTATTGCAGGATGTTTACTACACCCTGAATATTGCCTTAGGTTATTTAGCTGGGGCAGATTTAGACAGAGCTGAACAGCTTTTGCGCGGAGTCTATTTGCAGGCGCTGTATCAACTCGGGTTCAGCCTTACTCTGCAGTTGCGCCATCGGGCACAGGATATCGTCGCTGCACCTATTGGCCCCTATCTGGATGGTCCTGATATTGCTCTGATTGGAGCATTGAATCAGGCTAAACCGCAGTTTTTTAACGGAATTGTCGATGCAACACGGGCCGATGTGCGCAGTTTTCAAACTTGGGCAGAAGTGGTGAAGGTGCGTCAAGAACTCGACTGTGTCGAGCGCTTAAGCGCACTGTTTAGTGATAAAGGGGTATTTAACCTACCGCAACCGGAGCAGCTCGATTTAACTGGGTGTATTCCCGCGTTGGCGACAGAAGTTACTCTATCGGAATTTTTCCTTACCGCTTTGGCAAATCGCCTGTTGGGTCGCGATTTCTACCCCCAGCCAATCGCTGTTGCTGAACTGCTGCTCCTCCATGAAAAAATTAGTTTGCCAGCGCCAGAGTTTAAGCTGTTACGCCAGCAGACACACGACTGGGTAGAGTCACAAGTACCAGGCTCTGGAACTTTTGCCAATTTTTGCCTAGATATTTGGCAACAAGAGTTCTGTCCACTCGCCAGAGAAGATGTAACCCCTGAGTATGTTGGTGGGTTGATTATTCGTCTGTAAAAGGGCTGGGCTAATCCGTAGGTGCTCAGAAAAATTGATTCGCCAGATATGCGCAAATTTGATTCTAGAGCGCAAGAACCTGTTCCTCAATTTCCATTTTGCGGCCTGTAGCTGTCAGGTAGTAAAACAGGTGAATCTGGCGTTTTGCGCTTGCGTTAAGGTGCTCAAAACATACGGCTAGATGTTGCAACTTAATCCCTTGCCCCTTGATCTGTTCCAAGCGCTGTTTGCACTGCGCCTTTACGGCTAACTGCTCTGTAGCGCTTAACTCAGTATTAAAAAAGCTGGGAGTGTTATTCATGGTTATACGCTCAGTTAAGGCAAAATCTCGCGCCAACACTTCCAGAAGTCGTCCTCTGTCGGCAGGGGAAAAGCTCTGTTGAATGAAATGTCCTAGCTGTTCAAATATCTCCTTTTGCGCAAGCGGGAAGCGCAAGAGCCCTGTCCGCTGCCAGAACTCAGCTAGCGCTGCAATGGCTGTGGCGCTACTGCCGTAGTGCTTAGCTAACTCGGTAAGGATATTGCGTGCACGGTTGTTGTTCCACGTTATGTCGAGCAGCCGGCTGATACTGCGAACGCGTTCCAGATCGGTGAAACTCATCTCGGGTGTGCGTAGAGCCTGATAGGGTGGATTTGGGTCGAAGAAGATACCCAATGTCGCTGCTTGACGGCGCAATGGAGCCCCGGGTAAGAGCTTAACCGTCTCAATCTGCAGATGGTCAGGTTGGAGCGCCATTATATGGTCTATGCCGCGTAACATTTGGGTAAAGTTTTCTCCTGGTAGTCCCGCTATGAGATCAAGATGCAGATGAATATTGCTGTGTTGTAGCAGTTGGCGCACGTTATGTTCTAGTAACTGTAGTGGTGCTGTGCGTTTGATGAGTTTTAGGGTTTGTGGGAGTATCGATTGCACTCCTATCTCAAATTGAAATGTATCTTCCGGCACCTGACGCAATAGTTTCAATGTTGCATCATCTAACAGGTGAGCGCCGATCTCAAAATGAAAGTGGCTGCAGCGGTTGTGCTGCAGAATAAAACTGAAGATGTGGCGCGCGCGCGCAGCATCGTAGTTGAAGGTGCGATCCACCAGTTTTATTTTGGGAATATCGTGCTGCATCAGCCATAACAGATCTTGTTCAATGCGCGCCATAGAAAATGAACGCACCCTTACATCGAGGGCACTCATGCAGAACACGCAGCGATATGGGCAGCCGCGGCTGGTTTCATAATAGACAAAACCGCGTTGGCAATCCATGAACCCACTTTGAAATGGGGAGGGGATTATATCCAGATTTTCTAGTGGTTCACTGTCACCGCCATCAATAATGTTGTCACCTACGCGCTGAGTCACGCGGGCAATGGCTGTACCGGTCGTATCATCCTCACGCGAGCTGGTGTACCATTGGTGCAATAGCTCCTGTAGTGGCTGTTCGCCTTCACCGCGCACTATGGCTGTTATGCCGCAGTGCTGCTGCCAGATAGTAGCATCCTCAAAGCTAACCTCAGGGCCACCGAGAACTATGCGTAACTGTGGATTTATGGTATGCAGTGCATCCACCAACTCCATAGTTGCACTGCGGTTCCAAATGTAGACCGAGAAGGCTATTACATCGGGATTTTCATCTATTAATACCGCTAAAATATTTTCTCTGGGTTCATGGATGGTGAATTCACTGATAATAATGGTTCCGCACTCTTGGGGCGTACAGTATGCTGCTAGGTACGGTAGAGCTAGGCTGGGATGAATATATTTGCTGTGCAGTGTTGTCAATATAGTTTTCATGCGCGCTAGTCTAGCTGAGAGACTGTTATGGGGGAAACAAAAATGTGAAAGCAGCGGATATTTTAGAATAAATTATGTTGATTATCGCTGTTTTGCGGTAGCATAGGCGCTCTCATATAGCATGGAGAACAAGAAAGGATTACTTTATGGCAGGCAAAAAGACAATTTACACGGTAGTGGCGACGGCGGATGGCGAGGTTTTTGAACATCCGCAACTGCTCATGTCCGGAATGAATGGCATGACAGTCTGCCAACCGCAGCCTGATGAACTTATTCCGTTACCCGCAGGTAGTCGCCTATTTACTATTCCCAATACGCCACCAATTGGTTTTGATGCAAACAAAGGTGAGTTTACTACCGCTGAGCGCTTGCCGCGCAGTTGGGGGGGGGACAAAGTGGAGGCGGTTTGTGCCTTCATGTCACCGGCCTTTACGCGCACGTTGCTGCCTGCGGCGAGCTACAAAAAAAAGCGTGAGACTCTGCCGTTGTGGGCCTACACTGCGGTAGGCTGGTGCGTGGAAGAGGAGCGTTTTTATGTGGCTGCGCAACAGGTAGATCGTAATACGCAGTGGCAGCCTGAGCGTTTTGATGACCGTAAAGTTGCGCCAGGGGTGGAACGTTATCTGAAACAGTATCCTGACAATCGTCTCTTGCAGCAGTTATCGCGCTGCGCCCTGGACTACCACTGTTTTGCAGCGAAAAACCTGTTTTTAGGGCGCTGGGAAGGACCATTGCCCACTTCTCCGGTGTGTAATGCCCGCTGCCTCGGCTGTCTATCATATCAAAGTGCCGAGAACGAATGCTGCCCCTCCAGCCAAGAGCGTCTTACCTTTGTGCCGACTGTGCAGGAGTTGTGCGAGACCGCCGTGCCGCATCTACAACAGGCAGAGAATGCCATTGTCTCTTTTGGTCAGGGTTGTGAAGGTGATCCGATTTTGCAAACTGACACCATTATCCCGGCCATCGCAGAGATACGTAAGCAGACAACACGAGGCACAATTAATTTTAACTCCAACTGCTCTTTGCCGGACAAGATAGATAAATTGGCACAGGCTGGCCTCGATTCGGTGCGCGTATCACTAAACTCTCTGCGCGAACCATTTTACAGTGCCTATTATCGTCCGCGTGGTTACCAATTTGCCGATGTGCTCGAATCTATCCGGCGCGCTAAAGATTGTGGTCTGTTTGTGATGCTCAATTATCTGGTCTTTCCTGGTATCACCGACCAGCAGCAGGAGATCGATGCGCTGGTCAAGGTCATCGATAACGGCCAAGTAGATTTGATACAGATGCGTAATTTGTGTCTTGATCCGGTGATGTACTATAATGCTATGCCTGCAGGTGAGGACGCTATTGGCATGAAAAATATGTTGTTTCAGGTTAAGCAGCGGGTACCGAAAATTCAATATGGCTACTTTAACCGCACCAAGGATAATTTTTATCCTGAAGGTTTTGAACATGATTGGCCAATTAAGCAGTAAAACTCTATTGAGGAGGTAGCATGAGGTTAGGCTGGATTATGATAGTTGTAGCTTGTGGCGCAGTGTTGAGTGCCGGAGTAGCTAGTGCTGATACGCGCTATGTCTCAGATCAGCTGGTGATTACCCTGCGCGAAGGGATGAGCAACAAATACCGCGTGATTAAGACTCTGAAGACAGATACCGCCATGGAGGTGTTGGCCGAACAGGACAACTATCTATATGTGCAACTGACTGATGGTACAAAAGGTTATGTGCTTAAACAGTATATTTCTAAAAAAACTCCTAATAGCCAGCGTGTTAAACAGTTAGTGGATGAGCTTGCAGCTCTGCAAGCCAGCCAGAGTCAGCAGGCACAGTTGACGGAGCAGGTGCAGTCTGAAGCTGCGATGTTGCGTAACCAGTTGAACGAAGCAAATAGTGCCCTGACTCTTAACGAAGAGCTGTTGAATAATACCAAAAATGAGCTCAATGAATTACAGATTAAAGCGGAAAACGTGGTGTTGATCGATGAGGAGCGTCAGCGGTTAAAAACTGAATTGAGTGCGGTTAACGACGAGTTAGAGTCGTTGCGCCACGACAATAATGAGATGCTGAAAACTGCAATGATTAAATGGTTTGTCGCTGGGGCTGGGGTGCTGTTTGTCGGTTGGGTAGCGGGGAAATTTTCGCGCAAAAAGAAGCGGGGACTGGGGAGCTATTAGCGCCTGTATGCATAATGTTGTAGCTGATAAGACAAGCATAGCTGCTTACGCATCGCGTTTAACCTTGCCGCAATTGGCAGCGCCCCACCCATCTCTTTTTGCTTACCTGTGCCAACGCTTTAATCGCATACCCGCGCAGGTTTGGCAGCAACGTTTTATTGACGGTAAGGTTTTGAACGCTCAGCAGCAAGCGCTAAGTCTCGACAGTCCCTTTGTCCCTCAACAGACAATCTACTATTTTCGCGAGGTTGCTACAGAGCCACATATTCCTTTCAGTGCGCATATCCTCTATCAGGACAATGAAATTCTGCTGGCGTGTAAACCACATTTTTTACCGGTCACTCCCGGAGGGCGCTTTGTCAAAGAGTGCTTAGTCTATCGACTGCGTGCTCAGACCGGTCTTGATGATCTAGTACCGGTACATCGATTGGACAGACATACTGCCGGACTGGTGCTATTTTCGAAAAATCCCCAGACGCGCAGTTGTTATAACGAGTTGTTTAGTCATGGGCATATTGAGAAGAGCTACGAGGCTATTGCGCATTATCCCTTGGAGAGTAGGGCGGAGCAGCCCTGTTGCTGGGAAGTGAAAAATCGCATAGAGCAGGGAAACCCGTGGTTCTTGCGCCAAGTGGTGCCGGGTAAAATCAATGCACACTCCAGCATAACCTTGCGCCAGCGTGTTGGTAGCTATGGCCATTTTATTCTGCAACCGCATACCGGTAAAACCCACCAACTGCGTATTCACATGAGTGATTTAGGTTTTCCTCTGGTTAATGATCGCTGTTACCCTACCTTGCTGGATGAGCAGGACGATGATTATGCCCATCCGTTGCAACTACTGGCCAAAGAGTTGCGTTTTACCGATCCCATCAGTGGTATTAAGCACCACTTTGTCTCGTCACGAACTTTGAGTTGCTTAGAGACGTAGCTGCATTTTCCTTATTAGCTAATCCAGCCACCTTGAGGTTAGACCCGCATAGGCATCGATACGCCTGTCGCGCAAGAACGGCCAGATGCGGCGCACTTTCTCAGTGTTGGATAAATCCACAACAGCACTGAGCGTAGTTGCGTCGCTATGGTTAGCTTGAGCAATAAACTCCCCTTGCGCGCCGGCAATAAAGCTATTGCCCCAAAATTGAGCTCCAGCGGTGCGGCCACTGCTATCTTCTTCATAGCCAATACGATTTGCTGACAGCACTGGAATGCCATTGGCGACAGCGTGGCTGCGCTGGATGGTGAGCCATGCATCTAGTTGCCGTTTTTGCTCGGCTGCGTCGTCGGCTGGATCCCAACCGATTGCAGTAGGGTAGATCAATATATCTGCCCCGGCTAAGGTCATTAGGCGTGCCGCTTCTGGATACCACTGATCCCAGCAGATCAGTACGCCTAGTTTACCAATGCTGGTTTGAATTGGGGTGAAGCCAAGGTCACCGGGAGTAAAATAAAATTTCTCATTGTAGCCCGGGTCGTCGGGAATATGCATTTTACGATACAGCCCAGCCACGGATCCGTCACTATCGAACACGACCGCAGTGTTGTGGTAAATTCCCGCAGTGCGGCGCTCAAATAACGAAGTGACGAGAACAATGTTCTCCTCTTTAGCCACAGCAGCAAAGAGGTCGCATAGTGCCCCGGGAATGGTAGTCGCCAGCTCAAAGTTTTCACAGTGTTGCCCCTGACAAAAATATATGCTGGTGTGCAGTTCTGGCAGCACAACCAATTTAGCTCCGTTTTTTGCCGCTTGGCGGATGCTCGCAATGTTGGCAGCGATGTTGTCTTGCTGCTCACTAGTGTAGTGCTGTTGCAATAGTGCCACTGGCAAAAGTGTACATGAAGTTTGACGGCAGGTCATGATAGCGTTCCTTGCGGCAGTTGCATGGTTAGGCAGTGGAGGGAGCCGTGTTGCACAATGACAGGATTGCAGTTGATGCCGATAACTTCACGCTCTGGAAAAGCCCCTTGGATGATAGCTAGAGCTTTATTATCTGCAGGGTCAGCATAGGTCGGCACTAATACCGCGTCATTAATGATGAGAAAGTTGGCATAGGTCGCCGGTAAACGCTGTCCTTCGGCGTCAAATTGAGCTTGTGGCCACGGTAGTGCGCTCAAAGTGTATCTATGTCCCGCTGGAGTTTTAAAGGTGGATAGTTGTTGCTCCATCTGCTGCAGCGCGACAAAGTGCTCGTCAGTTGTGTTGCCACAGGCAGTATATAGTATGGTGTCATTGGGACAGAGGCGCGCCAAGGTGTCGATGTGCGAGTCGGTGTCGTCACCAGCAAGGTAACCATGATCCAACCACAACAGCTGTTTAATACCAAAATGCGTAGTAAAAAAATCCTCTATTTGCTCTCTGGTTAGTTGTGGATTCCGGTTTGGGCTGAGCAAACATTGACTGGTAGTTAGCAGCGTTCCCGCACCATCGGATTCGATGCTCCCACCTTCTAAAATAATCCCTTGAGTCAACAGTGGGCAACTAAAGGCATTCTGGTTATAAAGCTGTCTATTGATCTGGTTGTCTTTATCTGCGGGAAATTTTAGTCCCCACCCATTAAAGCCACAATCATAGAGCAGTGGTGCCCCATCCTGATAAACACCTAGCGGGCCAAAGTCACGCGCCCAAGTATCATTGGTGGCAATTATGTGGTAGCCAATATTGTCAAGATTGGCCTGGCTGTTAGCTAGTAGGTCATGGATATGCTGTTTGTTGTCGCCGACGATAATAACGCGTTCGAAGCGGCTTATCGTAGTAGCTAGCTCAATAAAAACGGCTTCTATATCTTCCAGAGTTGCGCCCCAATCGCTGTTAGCTGTTGGCCAAGCAAGCAAGATTGCGTCCTGTTGTTCCCACTCTGCGGGGAATCGAATCGATCCTTTTGCCACCTAATGTTGCTCCTGTAGAATCAGAGGTAGTAAATTGCTGAAATTGTAAGGAGATATTATGGCATGGATTCTAAGGAAATAAAATATTTTAGCGCTGTTTTACCGAGGTAATGGCGGTGTTTAAAAGTGGTGGATGCCATGGCCGTGGCTATAGCATCCACCTGATCAGGTTATAATTTAGCATCCAGTTAAGGCACTAGCGCCAGCTGTTGGTTTTGTAGCTTTTTTGATGGATATTTTTGCATTATCACCAACGTCAATTTTTTTAACGTCTTTTTTAGCTAACTGAATCGTAACAGTTGTATCTGTTACTTGGGTAACTTCGCCCTTAAAGCTTTTAGCCAGGGCTAGATTGCTGGTGCCGAAAACAAATGCGCTCAGTGCGATTATAGCAAAACTTTTTTTGGTCATCATGGTGTGTACTCCTTATAAAAGGTGGTTAAAGAAATTAGGTTCAAAATTTGGATTATTTTACGTGGCATGCGCTACATTTTGTCGGGGCACTCTTGTTACCCTGTTTGGCCTGTGCCTTGTGACAGGTTAGACATAAATCGTGGCCCTGTTTTTTATTCTCGATAGTGATTTTTGCTGGGGTCTCCTCTTGATGGCAACTGGCACAGCCAAGTTCTGCTCCATGCTTAGCATGGTTAAAAGTTACTGTGCCTTTACCGGTGTACTGATAGGTGTCGGCTGCAAAAATTGTGGCACTGAATATCAGGCTAACGCTTACAATTGCCAGTGCCAGAAAAATTGTGTGCTTTGTGGATCTTGTTGGTTGTGTTGTCTCCATTGTGTACCTCCATGTGGGTTAGAAAAATGGTTGTCGATAACTTGTGGCTATTGTTGCCGATAATTTTTCTCTTTACAGTAGATATCTAACCGAATGTAGGTAGATGTAGAGTGGAAAACACATGATTACAGTAGTTTATGGCGGAGTTTCTGTAGCGCTTTTGCTGCCTGTATCATTGCTCTTTATGGATAATTCTGCTAGTGTTGGCCACTATGAAGCTGAGTGAGATAACAAAAAATGATGTCACGGTAAATGTTGATGGTAGTGCCATTAAGCGCATACGTGAACAGCAATCTCTTACACAATTATATGTGGCAAAAGTTGTTGGCGTAACCACGGATACGATCTCGCGTTGGGAGAATAATCGCTATCCAACTATTAAGCGGGTTAATGCTCAGAAGTTAGCTGAAGCGTTAGAGGTTGATATCGAGCAACTTTTGCGCGCTGCTGATGCCCAAGTTGAGCAGGTTGAACAAACGGCTCAGGGGGGAAAGAGGCGTAATCTCAAGGTGTGGATTACTGTGGCTACAGTTGTTGTTTTGGCTGTGCTTGGCGGAGTATGGCTGTGGTTAGCACAACCGTCCCATGTCGTTGCTGAGCGCTTGTTGCCTAGTTACGCCAGTCCAGGAATGGTTATTCCCGTGCAGATAAGTTTGCATGGAGCAGAAGCGCGCGGTGTCGTACGCGAGACGCTCCCCACTGGATGGGAATTCATCGGTGCGGTGCCAGCACCTGCAAGCTTTGACCAAGAAAAAGGGTTGTTGCGCTGGATAGTGCAGATATCAGATACTCCAGTGAATATATACTATCTGGTCAAGGTAGCCACTGATAGTGTGTTGAACTCTATGCCGAGTTTTGATGGTGGCGTAGTTGTGCGCAACACTGCCGATAGCGCCCGCGAGGAGTTGATTGGTGTTAATCAGTTAGTTATTGCCCATATTCATTGGGCCGATTTAAATGGTGATGGTTTAATCGATGATGATGAGATGCTCGAAGCCGCTTCACTCAGCGAAGATATGCCGAGTCTACCTCTGGATTTAGATAGTGTCGAAGATTTGTGGATTGAAGAGTATTACCACTGGTCAGATAAATTGAATAATTTTATTCCTAACAATGCTGCAGTTGATTAAACCTGCCGCCGCATAATCTGTCTGCGTGTAATTGAATTTCTTAACATCTTTTCGAGTGCTAAGCGGCGTTGTTTGTTTTATACTCGCGCGGGTATATGTAGCTAACTTAATTGAATTGCCAGATATTGTTTACTAGGTGAGCATAATGGAACGAGTACTAAAATTGTTGGACAACGAAATGTCCTTGGTCGAGAAGCAGTTTAAACACGATCTTGATTCTGATGTTTTGTTGATTCGTAAAGTAGGTGAATACGTGCTGGCCAGCGGTGGCAAGCGCGTGCGTCCGATGTTGGTTTTGTTAGCAGCACGCCTGACTGGCTATCAGGGCAATCAGCAGATAGGCGTAGCCAGCGTGGTGGAGTTTATACATACGGCAACCCTGTTACATGATGATGTTGTCGATAGCGCTGATTTGCGTCGTGGCGAGGCTTCGGCTAACTCCGTGTGGGGCAATGAAGCTTCGGTTTTAGTGGGCGATTTTCTGTTTTCTAAATCGTTCTCCTTAATGGTGCGCACAGGTAGCCTAGCTATTTTACAGGCACTTTCTGATGCCACCACTATGATGGCCGAAGGTGAAGTTCTGCAATTGATTAGCACCTGTGAGCTGGATCTAAGCGAAGAGCGCTATATGCAGGTTGTGCGTGATAAGACTGCAGTACTTATAGCTGCCGCCTGTAAGTGTGGCGGTGTACTCAGCGGTGTTGATGCTGTACAGGAGCAGGCGCTGAATGATTTTGGCATGCACTTGGGGATAGCGTTTCAATTCATGGACGATGCTTTGGATTATGTGGCTGATCAAGCGGAGTTCGGCAAGGTATGTGGTCATGACTTGGAAGAGGGTAAAATGACCTTGCCGCTTATTGAAGCATTGCGTCACTGTACCGAGGAAGAGCGCGACCATGTGGCTGCGGTTGTGGAAAAGGAGCAGCTAAGCGATGAAGACTTAGCCAGTGTTACCGCGCTTATTCATAGGTACAATGGTATCGATTATACGCGCACCAGAGCTAAAGAGTTAGTGGCGCGAGCAAAAGAGTACTTAGAGATATTTCCCGATAATGAAGCCCGTCGAGCCATGTTTGTGTTGGCAGATTATGTGGTGAGTCGGAGTAAGTAGGATACGCAAAATAACTGCTTTTGTTTCGTGAAATGCCTCAGCTTTCAATTGATCAAGCTGGGGCATTTTTGTCTGTAGTTGATCTAACTTCGCTGTGTTGGACAGATAATATGTATTTATCCCTATAGAATCAGCTAGTTGACTCTTTGAACCTAAGTGCTTTTTCGGTTTGCTGTGCTGGAAATATCTCTAATGTGTAGGTAGCTGTTTTTGGAATAGTATCTGCATTGTAAAGATTCGATGATATTTTCTTAAGCCAGAAAGAGTTAGAATTTATGTCCCAAGAAGAGCTAGTCCATAAAAGCTTTTTTAAATTTTCTGATCGCAGTTATCCAATAATGATCTATCTATGTGATGGGAAGAATTATATTGCTAAAACCGAATTTGGCCCAGATGATATGATTATCAATGATGGCATGGAGCTTAAGAGTCTACTGGAGATGCATAAACGCTTGCTGCCGTTGGCAATTATCTCGCGGCAAATGCGGCCTAAAAAAGATTAAAATTTAGCTGTTTGTATTTTAGGCGCATATATAAAAAAATAAAAAAAGCCCCATCCGGAAACAATTGCGGATGGGGCTTTTTGTTGAGTAAAATTATTCCTTTGTACTCTCTTCTGCAGAGCTGCTGGGTTCAGTTTTCTTGGTAGTGCGGCGTCTGCGCACCGGTTTTTTCACCGGTGTATCTTTATCAGTTGCCGCACTTGTTGGCGGTGTGCTGGCCGGAGCACTTGCTTGTTCATCAGTTGTCGTTGTTTCTGCAGTTGTTTTTTGCTCAGTCTTTTTAGTAGTGCGCCGTCTGCGCACCGGTTTTTTTGCAGTTTTTTCTTCATCGGTAGCAGCACTTGTTGGGGCTGTAGGAGTTTCAGTAGCACTCTGCTGTTCATCTGTTGGTGCTGTTTTCTTGGTCGTCGTGCGCCGCCGCACAGGTTTTTTCGCTGGCGCGGGCTTAGTCTCCTCCGGCGTCAATTCCTCTGTATCCGTAGCTTTCTTAGCAGCAGTTTTAGCGCTGGTTTTTCTTCTAGGTTTTGTAGTAGTAGTTTTTGCAGCAGCTGGTGCAGTTGTGGCCTCTTGCTCGGCTGTGGTCTTATCTGCTGCTGGTGTCTCTGCGGTAGCAGTTTTCTTAGTGCTTCTGCGTCGGCGCACCGGTTTTTTCACTTCGCTGCTTTGTCCAGAATCGCCATCTGAGCTGGTTGATGGTTGCGTTGTTGGCGGAGTTTTAACACTGGAATCTGAAGCAACAATTGCCCCTGTTGTATTCAGCGCTGAGTTCTCTTCTGGGTTGTCAGTATCAGTGCTAGCTTCTGGCTGCTGGTGATCTTTGTTTTGATCTTGGCCTTTATCTGCCGCAGACTGGGCTTTTTTGTTTGTTGATCGCCGCCGAACTGGCTTTTTTTGCTCCGCTGGAGCCGGATTCTTGCTCTCGTTGGCCGCGCTTACCGATATAGTTGGAGCTAGATCAGTAGTGTCGCTGTCTTTAACTGTGCTGGTAACTGGAGCATTGCTATTCTCAACACTATCTGGTTGGACACCCTCAGGTGGTGTATTTATACTAGTGCCCTCATCACTGACAACTTGATTATCTATCTTGTCAGCAGCTAAAGGTTGTTGTTGCGTACCGTTATCAGTTGCATTTTGGCTTTGGGGCGTCTGCTCATTGCTCTTGTTGCTATCATTGCGCCGCCGATTTGGCCGCCGCCGGCGACGTGGTCGTTTTTTCTCGGGTGCTGGCGTAGCTTCATCTCCCTGATCTATGGGTCGAGTGTCGCTACTATCTTGTGCGGTATCGCCTATGAGTGCAGGTGTTTCGTTTGCCTCGGTGTCTAAGCTGTTGCGTTCTGATACGTCAATTTCTACCAATGGCGCTTGTGCGTCTGCACCATTTTGAGCCTCTTTGCTCTGCTTAATAAATTCAAGTTCCGTCTGTTCCGGCAGGAAGTTATGGTCGGCATTAATGCTTATTTTAAGGTTGTAGCGTTGCTCAAGATCTAGCAGCTCTACCCGCTTGTTGTTAAGTATATAATTAACTACATCAACTGCAGCTGTACAACTCACGACGTCAATATTGCCCTTGGCGGTGCCTGCTTGTATGCGACGCAGCAAAGCTATAGAGCGTGATTCTGCGCTTTTAATCCGGCCACTGCCTTGGCAGTGTGGGCACTGATAGTATGCCCCTTCGCCTAGGTTGCCCTTTATCCGTTGGCGGCTCATCTCCAGTAAGCCAAACTGGTGGCTTATACGTCCTACAGTTACGCGCGCTTTGTCTATTTTGAGGCCTGTTTTTAACGCCTTTTCCACCTCGCGGCCATTTTTACGTTGGCGCATATCGATAAAGTCAATCACGATTAGTCCGCCCATATCGCGAAGACGTAACTGCCGCGCTACCTCAGTAGCTGCTTCAAGATTGACGCGGTGGGCTGTTGCTTCAACGTCCTGCTCACTGCCCATTTTCCCAGAGTTGACATCAATAGCTACCAGTGCTTCAGTTTGATCTAAAACTATAGAACCGCCCGAGGGCAGATTGACGGTGTTGCTGGAGAGTTGGGCAATCTGTTCTTCTATCTGATAGCGGGCAAATATTGGCCGTCGCTCCTGATGTAGTTTTACCAGGGAAACGTATTCAGGCATGACCGCTTTAAAAAAATCACGCGCTTCTTGGAATACTTTGCGGTCATCAATAAGCACTTCATCGATCTCTGGCGAGAAATAGTCGCGTATGCAGCGGATTACCAGATTGGATTCCTGATATATCAACGCTGGAGCCTTTGCGGTTTTGCTGTGACTAATAATGCTGTTGTAAGTGCTTAGCAGATAATCAAAATCACGTTTGAGCTCTTCGGGTGGCTGGTCAATAGCTGCGGTGCGGATTATGTAGCCCATGTTTTCCGGGAGTTCTAATTCGGCAATGGCCTGTTTGATCCCTTTGCGGACGCTCTCATTTTCGATTTTGCGTGAAATACCGCGTGAGTTACTTTCTGGCATGAGAACCATATAGCGACCCGGCAGAGATATCTCTGTGGTAATCGCAGCCCCTTTATTCCCGCGCTCCTCTTTTACCACCTGCACTAAGATCTGTTGCCCACGCTTGAGTATTTGATTGATTGGTAGCCGCTTAGTTGTCGGAGTGCCATCTTCTTGAGGTGGGTAGAGGGAGGGATGGATCTCACCAATTTGGAGGAACCCGGGACGGGCGGCTCCGTAGTCGACAAAGGCCGCTTGCAGCCCCTGTTCAACACGGACAATTTCGCCCAGATAGATATTACTTTTAGTCTGTTGGCGACCAGCTATTTCGATGTCAAGCTCGGTCAAAACACCATCATCAACGATAGCTACCCGGTCCTCTTCTGGAAGGGTAGCGTTGATCAACATTTTTTTGCTCATGTAAAACCTTTTAGTACGCCAGCTACTCATAGTAGAGCTGTTGGCGGCGCTGCGAATGAATTTTCGTTCGCCCGCTGATTAATTGTAGTGGCTAGTAAATACTGCTTAGTATTACTGCCCAGTGCATATATGACTCTAATTAATTCCAAGATACTTGCCATTATGGGCAATACATAACTGTCGTTGAGTAACGATACTTGTCTAGGGATTCAATCCGCCGTGGTACTATCCAGTAGGAATGAATATGGCACTTCAGTTATGTATTAATATGACCAGTTATCAGTTTGACCGCGTTGAGGTGGTCTGGTGGAGTAAATAAGAGTCAAAAACCTTAGTATAGTTAGCCTAATTAAGTGTGATCCACTGCCGCTATAGAGACCAATAGTCTGCAATGTTATCGACAGCAATATGTGATATCTCCTTAATGTGCTAAAGCTGGTCAGACTATAACAGAAGAGTTTAAATCTTTATACAAATAAACATACTTAAGTGAAAATTTAACAACGTTGTTTTTTTGCTAGCTAGTTTAATTAATGTAGATTTCCTCCTTGATGGGCTGGTATCTAAATGATAATTTAGAAGACTGTGATTCAGTCCCATACATGGTGAAATCAATTTTAATGCGATAACGGCATGTTTTTTGTAGTACAGCACGCAGAGATGTAGCCAGCATGAGATATCACTGTCGAGCTGGTTATCGAATATAAGTAATATTTTTTGCTGTCACCAATATTTTCAGGAGAGCTTTTTATGAAGAATCTGTCCATCAAGGTTAAAATTATCGGGGCAAGTATTCTTTTGCCTACTTTGTTGCTGTGCGGTCTTTTTGCCGCATATGTGGTGCAGGCAAAGAAAGATACTATTGATAATTACGTAGCTAAGGCCAGAGCGGTAACCTTGACTGTTGAGTCTACTCGCCAAGGGATGGAGGAGTTATACCAGAAAAATGTTTTTAACGCTGAAATGCTGCGGGCTTTTGCTGATGCCGGTATGCACGATAAGTTGTTGGCTGCAGTGCCAGTGGTATCATCATGGCGCGCTGCTATGCGTAAAGCCAAAGAGGGTGGCTATACCTTTAAGGTGCCTAAATTCCAACCACGTAACCCTGAGAACAAGCCGGATGCTCTGGAGGCGCGAGCTCTTACTACTATTAAAGAGCAGGGGTTGACTGAATATTACGAAATTGATGAACAACTGAATGCTGTACGCTATTTTCGCCCAGTGGTTCTGTCTCAGGTATGTCTATTGTGCCACGGTGCGCCGAGTACCTCCATGGCGGCATGGGGAAATGATCGGGGCGTTGATCCAACCGGAGTGCGCATGGAAAATTGGCAAGCCGGTGAAATTCACGGTGCTTTTGAAATAATCCAGTCTCTTGATGCCGCCGACGCGTCCCTGGCTTCGTCGCTGTGGACTGGTGGTGGTTTTGTGGTCGGTGGGCTACTGCTATACTCTATTCTGCTCGTTGTTTTTGTGGTGCGTCAGCTAGTAAAACCTCTCGATCAAAGTGTGAACATGATCGAGTCTATGGGTAATGGTGATCTGACTAAGCGGCTGGCTGATCTCAATAATGATGAGATGGGCAGATTGGGCAAGGCGATGAATGCCTTTGCCGATAGTCTGCAGTTCGAGATTTTAACGGCTTTTGATAAATTGGCGCATGGCGATTTCACTTTTGAGGCCAAGGGGCTGATTCGTGAACCGCTGGCGCAATGTAATGCTGCTCTTAATGACACTATGGGGCAGGTGCAGGTTGCTGGTTTCCAGATATCTTCTGGAGCCGACCAAATTTCTGATACCAGCCAACAGTTATCTCAAGCGGCAACTGAACAGGCGAGCTCGCTGGAAGAGATCAATAGCTCAATGACAGAGATGGCATCACGTACCCAACAAAATGCAGACAATGCTATCCAAGCGAATAAACTGGCATCTGAAGCATGTACCTCTGCAGCTAAGGGCAATACGCAAATGCAGGATATGGTTGGCGCTATGGCTGAGATCAATGAGTCAGCGCAAAATATTTCGCGCATTATCAAGGTTATTGATGAGATCGCCTTTCAAACTAATTTGTTGGCGCTCAATGCTGCGGTTGAAGCGGCGCGGGCTGGGCAACACGGTAAAGGGTTCGCCGTTGTTGCCGAGGAGGTGCGTAATCTAGCCGCGCGCAGTGCTAAGGCTGCGAGCGAGACTGCTTCGTTAATTGAGGGGGCAGTGCAGAAGGCGAGCAATGGTACTACTATTGCCGAAGGTACGGCAGAAGCACTCGACAGTATTGTAACTTCCATCACCAAGGTTTCTGACCTTGTGGGTGAAATTGCTTCAGCATCAGACGAGCAAACACAGGGTATTGATCAGATCAGCATTGGTTTAACGCAAATTGATGATGTGACCCAGCAAAATACTGGTAATGCGGTACAGTGTGCAGCTACCTCAGAAGAGTTGGCTGCTCAAGCAGGTCAGTTGCGCGAGATGTTGGATCGCTTTACCCTGTATCAGGGGGTAGGTCAGGGCAACTTATCTATGGCTCCCAACATGTCAGCACCACATAATAAACCACCTTCTAAAAAACAGTCGGCACTTCCCGCTAGCACTGAGTGGGGAGGCGGTAAAACTAGTTCCGCCGAATTTATAGCTTTAGATGATGATGAATTTGGCAAGTTTTAAATATTGAGTAAACAATAAATGGGCTGCGGCTCTATGAGACGCAGGCCATTTTATTCTGATATGACAGGATGTTTATGGCTCTAGCTCTAGTAAGAGAGGTGGGTACAGATGAAAATTAGAAGTAAATTTATTATCCCTATTGCGCTGTTAGTCATTATCTTTGCTGGCGTTGCTGTTGTAGCGGTAAATATGACTGTAGAGAGCTTGGTCGATGACCACCAAAACTCTTTTACGCAATATGCCGATACGGTCGTGCGCCAACAGGCTCAGCAACGTCAACAGGCTATATATGCTTCAATAAAAACTTTGGGTTCACGCGCAGTAGAACAGGCTGCAATTTTCTCTAAAATTCCTGAGGTGCAGGTTGCTTATCAGATTGCAGCGCTTGGCAATATGGATGATGAAACTGATGGCAAAATGCAGATGGCACGCGAACATCTGCGCAAAGTGCTGCAATAATATAGCGACGGTTATCGCAAACAGACCGGTAATTCAGCACTAATGGTTCATTTTCACACTAAAAATGGTCGCAGTTTGGTGCGCTTATGGCGCGATGGCTGGCAGGCAAAACGCGATGGCAAAAAAATTGATGTCTCTGATGACCTAACCGCTTTTAGGCAAACAGTTGTGCAGATTAACCAGGGTGATCATCATCCACTATCTGGTATAGAGATCGGTAGAGGAGGATTTGCTTTACGAGGTTTAACTGAGGTATCTGGGGCTGCAGGAGAACATCTTGGTTCTTGTGAAGTGTTGATGCCTTTTGAGGAGGTTCTGACTACAAATCACGTGGATGATAGTTATCAACTTGCAGTTTATATGCTTGCTGATTGGCTGCCGATTGCTACTCAGTTGCAAGATCAGAGTAAAAATCCTGTTTTAGACGGAAAGTATGTATTTACCTCCTCAACTAATGCCAATCTGACCAATAAAGTAGTAACTTCGGAGCAGCTAGATGCTGCGTTTAATGGGGTAAGTTTTAATACAGTAGGACAGGAATTTGTTGCCACATTCCCTATTCAGGACTTTGCTGGGCAAAATATTGGGGTGGTAGCTTTAGTCTATGATATCTCAGCGGTAATAAATCTAACAAACCGCCTAAGCGCATCTGATGCCCAAGCAGTACATGCTATCAATCTACAGTTTGCTGGTGGCGGCTTAGGGCTGGTTGTGATCTTAATGTTAACTGTCTTCTGGGTTACGCATAAACTTACCAAACCATTACAGATTGGTGTTGAAGTGGCGAAAAAGATAGCTGTTGGAGATCTATCAGAAACTGTGGACTATGTAAGCAAGGATGAAGTTGGCGAGTTGGCGCAAGCCATAAACGCCATGGTGCATAGTCTCAATGTTAAAGCGCAGCAGGCCACTCAAATTGCCCAAGGAGATTTGCGCGTGCAGGTAGCAGTTGCATCGCCGCAGGATACTATGGGAAAAGCTTTTAAGCTCATGGTGGATAATCTCAATGAGGTTCTCGCAGCGGTAAGCGTGGCGGCTAATCAAATAGATGCTGGTAGTATGCAGGTTTCAGATACTGCTCAAAATTTATCACAGGGATCAACCGAGTCGGCGGCATCTTTGGAAGAGATCAGCAGTTCCATGCATGAAATTGGTGGGCAAACTCAGCACAGTGCAAAAAACGCTGTCGAAGCTAGTCGGTTGGCTAATGCCGCACAATTGGCCGCCCAAACAGGTAACGAGCGTATGGATAACATGGTCGTTGCTATGGATGATATAAATCAGGCTGGCCAAAATATTAGTAAAATTATCAAGGTAATCGATGAGATCGCCTTTCAAACCAATTTGCTGGCTTTAAATGCTGCAGTTGAAGCAGCGCGGGCTGGGCAGCATGGCAAAGGTTTTGCGGTTGTAGCCGAGGAGGTACGCAACTTAGCTGGCCGCAGTGCTAAGGCTGCTGAAGAGACTGCGCAACTGATAGAGGGGTCTGTTGCTAAAACCAATAATGGCACGCAAATAGCGCAAAAAACATCTGAAGCTCTGGCGGAAATAGTCGCCGGAATTACTAAGGTTAATGATCTTGTCGCCGAAATATCCGAGGCAAGTAATGAACAGTCACAGGGGATTGAGCAGATCAATCTTGGACTGGGACAAATTGATCAAGTGGTACAACAAAGTACTGCAACGGCTGAGGAGTCAGCTGCTGCTTCCGAACAACTTTCCAGCCAGGCTGCACAGCTAAAAAGTATGTTGCACCGGTTTCAGTTAGCACCGGTTAGCGCGAGTAACTTGCATGCCCAATCTGAGGAGGTTAGCACGCAAATTATGCTTGATGAGTAGCTAATGTTTGCAGGTTGTGTTTAGCTGCTGAGTGGAAACTTAAGTGCGCTACTATTATTCAGATATTGTCTGGTAATGGTAGCGCACTTTTTTTAGCTAGTGTTATAGACGATTTATGGCCAATTGTGGCAGCTCTTGTTGCGCGGCACGTAGGCTCTCTTCGTTGGATAGTATAGAGAGCGGACTATGGTCAAGTTGCGTGCTGAGATAGCGTTTAGCTACATCTATAAGTTGTTCTTTAGTTACTGCGAGCAGACGCTCGCGAAACTGCTGGCGCAGATCGTAGCTTAGTCCCTGCAGTTGGTTGGCAAACTCATTGCTGCCACGTCCACTCGGTGATAGTGGCCTATCGTGAGCGCTAAATACCGATAATACCGCCTCTTTAATCTTCTCATTGTCAAAATCTCCCTGCTGTACCCAATCCAGAGCCTGAGTATATACCTCAATCGTCCGCAGCAGTTGGGGGTCACGATAAGAGAGCAAGGAAAATAGACCGGCTTCGCTACTGCTGTTTGCCATGCCACCATAGGCACCACCTTTTTCCCGGATCTCCCGATGTAAAAAGTTGGCTTTGAGTAGTGCCGCCAGCACTTTTAACGCTGCGCTGTCAGGATGATTAAAGGGTACAGTGCGGAAGAGGCGCGTGACATAGGATACGGGGATTGATGTGGCCCATCCGAGCTGAACCGCTTGTGGCGTTATAGCTTCTATTTTCTGTTCTGTTGGCGTTGTCTCTTGCTCTGGCAGCACCTGAATAAGTTGCGTTAGTGCAGTGTTTGCCTCAGGCAGATTGTGCTCCTCGGCTGTAATGGCTGGGTGAACACGCTTGGCATCGAAAACACTGGTTGCCAGTTGCTGCATAGTCTGAGAGAACTCCAGCAGCTGCTCGACTTCAAGTTGTGCCAGCTGTTTAATCAGTTTGAGCTGGCTGAATCCAGACCACTGTTCGCGTAGTTTTCCTGCTGGAGTCAAGACGCTCGCAGCGGCACGGGCGGCATAGCTGTGGCCGGAGTTGGGAATAGCGTTTTCCCAAGAGCTCTTAATTTGACCGATGACAGTTGCTAGTCGCTCTAAGTCGGTAAAGTTAGCTCCAGCACAGATGTCGGCCATGAGTTCAGTTAGCTTGGTGAAATTGCGCACCAATGCTTTACCGCGCAGGCGTAACAGTGGTTTGTAGCGGTCGAGATTGTCTATATCGTCGAGGATGTCTAAGCTGGCATGGATTCCACCAGTAGTAGCCTCTATTCGCTGAGCCATCTGCAGATAGTCGTAATCGCCAGCGCCGACCTGAGTTAATAGGCTGCAAAACAGCGGTAGGTAGGGGCGCATAGCAGCGTCGATGTGGTTACAGTCAAAATAGAGGTCAAAATAACCGATACCGTTGGTTGGTTGCGGAAAGAGGGTAACGCTCCGACCTGAGGTTTTTACCACTTGGCTTAGAGTTTGTAGCTCATCGCGCTTGATGTCACTTAGCTCTAAAGTTGGTAGACAGCTTAAGTTTTCGCTGGCCTCTTGTGACTGCTGTAGTTGCTGGGCCATAGCAATAATTTGCTCTTTATCTTTTGAGCTTAAACCAGCGTTGATTGCTGCCAAGCGTTGCTGCTCCTGCTGTTCCATTTTTGTTTGTAGCTGCTGGTCAGGATGTAAGCATAGGGTTATGCGATGCTGGTTATCGATGAGCCAGGTGCGAATCAGGTCTTCAAAGAAGTTGCCCTGGGCAATTTTTTGCCGTAGCAACTGTAGGTTAGTATCCAACTGCAAGGCGGACACGGGATCGTCACAGTGTAGCCAGGGGCCGAGGATACGGAACATCAGAGAGATGGAGTATGGATAGCTGTCGCCACTGACTTCGCGATTGGCAAATTCGAGGCGATGGATAGCTGCATCAATGCGTTCTGCGGCAAAACCGGTGTCGGCAATACTTTGTAAGCTCGACAATACAAGATCTTCGATAGCATCTATATGTTGCGGATCAGTTCCCTGTAAGCCCACGCTGAAACAGGTGGTGCGGTAATCGTCGTGGTAACCACAACCTGGAGTTAAGTTGCTGCCCAGGCCAGAGTCGAGCAGGGCCTTATACAGAGGTGCCGCTGGGTTGCCGAGAAGTAGTTGCGATAAGAGTGTTAAAGATAGGCTGTGAAAGCTGTCGGCTATGTCGGTTGTTAGCCAACTCAGGTGCACCATGCTTTTATTGGCCATATCTTCATTGGCATCAATGGGAAACGGCTCACTGATTTTTATTGGGGACGTTAAGCGCTGTTCTGCTGCAACTTCGCTGTGTACTTGACGTGCCTTAAATTTGCTGAGCACCTGCTTCTCGATTACCTGCAGATGGTCGCTAAGAGCGAAATTACCGTAGCTGAAAAAACAGGCGTTGCTGGGATGGTAATACTCGGTGTGAAAGTCGCGCAACTGCTGCCAGGTCAAGTCAGGAATATTCTCTGGTTCGCCTCCTGAATTATGATGATAGCAGGTTGTCGGATAGAGATGCCGCGTGGTGCGCCGAGATAGTAGCGAAGCCGGATCGGCCATGGCACCCTTCATCTCATTAAAGACAACCCCTTTGAAACATAGAGGTGAGTTGGGGTCGTCGGGCTGAGTAAACTCTAAGCGGTGTCCCTCTTGATGAAAATCCTGCTCGCGCAACAGTGGAAAAAATGCAGCATCAAGGTAAATATTCATCAAGTTGTAGAAATCAGTATGGTTCTGGCTGGCAAATGGGTAACAGGTCCAATCACTAGCGGTGAAGGCATTCATAAAGGTGTTGAGGCTACGTTTCAACATAGTAAAGAATGGATCACGGACTGGATAGTTGCGCGAACCGCAAAGGGTTGTGTGCTCTAATATATGAGCTATGCCACTTGAATCTGCTGGCGGTGTTTTAAATGCAATGGCCAGCAAATTATTATCGTCATCGTTGGCAATGTGGACAAATCGAGCACCTGTAGCTTTGTGGGTAAGTTGCAAGAGAGTAGCATTTATTTCGGATAACTCAGTGGTGGCGGTTAAGGTGAATTCTGCAGGCAAAGACGAGATATCTGTAGGCACTGTCATGTAATAGTCTGTCCTTTAGTTAGTGAAAACGGTTGGAATAGGGTAACTGTTGAAATAACTCTTAGCTAAGTGTAATATCACCGCTAGTGTAATCAGTAGTAAACTACACTATTGTGCGGCGATTATCTAGTGCCTGGAGAGTCTCTGTTAAAGATCAAGTCCGTAAACTGCTGTAAATAATTGGTAGGTAGCCATCGCTCCGGTTTGGTAAGTTGACGTTGTCAAAGACGTTTCACAAACCAAAGGAGAAGAAGCGATGGCTGGATATGATAT
>Ga0265295_1001085_pt1 | contig 49981 bp, 44 predicted proteins | sample Munlansysbiofilm_FD_192503 | JGI IMG/M metagenome (GOLD analysis project Ga0265295, IMG submission 192503) | Leachate microbial communities from a municipal landfill in Southern Ontario, Canada - Methane capture system biofilm | ecosystem: Engineered > Solid waste > Landfill > Unclassified ...
TCAAGTACGGCCCAGTTGGTAAACTCCGTGCCGAGTACAAGAGCCGGGTTTGGCCCTTCATGCACACGGGCGTGCAGAACGGAACAGGTGCACCAGAAGGTGACAATTTTTTCATCCTTGCCCATGTGGTAGATGATGAGACAAAGTAACTGTGAACCTTTGTCCAGGTCAACTGGCTTGATATCCAGATCTTCCATGGGAAAGCGCAGGGCCATGCCTGTGGCTGAAATATTTTCGACCTGAACGGGCTCTATTTCCATGCCGCGCTTGTAGTGCAGCAGGGGATTGCTGATCTCGGAGGTGTTGCGTGGTATGGGTTTGCTGGAGCTCAGCTCCCACACGCCGATGACGCGCACTTTGTCCTTGGGGGGCTTCACGCGGATAAAAACACGCTTTTGCCCCGTGGAGAGGTCTTCGGGCGAGGCCAGACGCAATATGGATTTTTTGCGTCTTGGCTCCACGCTCTCGATGACAGAGCGAAATTTGTAAAATGCGGGGCCCTCGGGCAGGCTGGCGCGAAAATACACTTCCACAGTCACGCCCGCCAGTTCCCGCGATATGTAGTTCAACACTTCCATGCCCAGTGATGTGGGGGAAATGCTTTGCAGCAGCGCGGCCAGGCCTTTATGGGAAACGGCCTTGTCCAGGATGTTGATGTCAAATATTTCGTTTTGCGCCTGGGCTGTTTCCAGCATCTGGCGGATAATGGCCTTGCGCCGTGCCACCTGCTGCTGCCGCTGTATATATGTCTGCGCGACAATGGCCGTTATGCAGAAAATTATCAGCAAGGCAATACAAACCAGAAGAAGTTGTGTACCCGTCATATGTTCACCAATATATATATATTGCTGTGCAACGAGGCAGCTGTAAGCAGCGCAGTTCAACATTGAGAGTTACGTTCTCAACAGTACCGTCATCCAGATACGGCGCAACAGCACAGATAAACCGCGCTTGGGCCTTCGCAGTAAGCGCCTGCTTTTGCAAGGGTCAGAGCACTTTCAGCGTGAAAAGGCTCAAGTGCCGCAGTTGGACGCAAGAACGTCCACCGCCGGATGCATCAGAGCAGTCCCAGCTTGTGCAGATGTATTTCCAGACAGGCCACGGCCGCTGGCGTAACCCCGGAGATGCGCCCTGCCTGGCCCAGACTGAGCGGGCGAACCCGGCCCAGTTTTTCCGTCACCTCACGGGAAAGTCCGACTACTGTGGCATAATCCATATCAGGGGGCAAGGCCGTGGATTCGAGCTTTGCCGTGCGCGCCACAAGCTCCCGCTGGCGCACCAGATAGCCCGCATATTTGATTTCCGTTTGTACGCTCTCGCAGGCCGCAGTTCCGGCCAGCAGCATCTCTTCTTCCAGAAAGGCCCCCAGTTCGGCTGCAGGCCCGTCGGGGCTGGCCCGCAACAGGGCCGCGATTTCGTGCAGGCCCATCTCCGGCCTGCGCAGCACTTCCGCCAGGGTGCGCCCGGCGGGCAGGCTTGCCGCCGCATCTCCGGCAATAACGGATGCAGCCGTGGCGTCAGGACTGCTGTAATTGCCGCCATTGCCGCCATTGCTGTAATTGCTGCCATTGCCGCCATTATACTTGTCGGCTGGAATGCGCTTTTGCTCAAGTCCGGCGCGCAATCGTGCCGCAGCATCCTGTTTGCGGCAGAACGCGTCCCACTGGGCGTCGCTCACAAGGCCCAGATTGCGGCCCAGGGGGGTCAGGCGCGTGTCCGCGTTGTCCTCGCGCAGCAGCAGGCGGTGTTCCGCCCGTGATGTGAACATGCGGTATGGCTCCTGCGTGCCGGCGGTGACAAGGTCGTCCACCAGCACGGCCATATAGGCCTCGTCACGGCCGGGCAGGAAGGGCGGCATGTCACGCAGGCGGCAGGAAATGTTCAGTGCCGCCCACAAGCCTTGCGCCGCGGCTTCTTCATACCCCGATGTGCCGTTGATCTGCCCGGCCAGCCACAGACCCGGCACGGCCTTGCTTTCAAGGGTGGGCATGAGCTGTATGGGATCGGAAAAATCGTACTCGATGGCATAGCCGGGGCGCAGCATGACGGCGTTTTCCAGGCCGCGCACCGCGTGGATCATGTCCAGCTGCACGTCCAGCGGCAGGCTGGTGGGAACGCCGTTGGCATAGACCTCGGCGCTGTGGAGCCCTTCCGGCTCAAGAAATATCTGATGGCGCTCCCTGTCGGGAAAGCGGGCCACCTTGTCCTCGATGGAAGGGCAGTAGCGCGCGCCCGTGCCCTTGATGATGCCCGTGAACATGGGCGAACGGTCAAAGCCGCTGCGGATGATCTCGTGCGCGCGTTCGTTGGTCCAGGTTATGTGGCAGGACACCTGGGGCAATACAGGGCCGGGCCCGTGAAAGCTGAACGCCGGAGGCGGATTGTCGCCCTTTTGTTCCTCCAGCACCGAATAGTCGATGGAGGAGTTGAGCAGCCGTGGCGTGGTGCCGGTTTTCAGGCGGCCCAGCGTGAAGCCAAGGGAGCGCAGGCTGTCTGAAAGGCCGATGGCCGGGGCGTCGCCCAGGCGGCCGCCGGGGATGCTGGTAAGACCCATGTGGATGCGCCCGTCCAGAAAGGTTCCCGTGGTCAGCAGCACGTGGCGGGCGGAAAAGCTGAGTCCCTGGGCCGTCTGCACGCCGGTGACGCGATCGTCGCCGGAGGATATGCCAATGACGGAATCCTGCCAGATGCGCAGTCCGGGCGTGGAGTACAGGGTTTTCTGCACAACGCGCTGGTAGGCCAGGCGATCCATCTGGGCGCGGGTGGCGCGCACCGCAGGCCCCTTGCTCATGTTGAGCACGCGAAACTGTATGCCCGCCGCGTCGGCCCACAGGCCCATCATGCCGCCCAGGGCGTCGATTTCGCGGGTCATGTGCCCTTTTGCCAGGCCGCCGATGGCGGGATTGCAGGAGAGGTAGCCCAAACGGTCAAGGTTGCCGCTCACAAGCAGCACGCTGTGGCCCATGCGGGCCAGGGCCACGGCGGCTTCGCAACCTGCGTGGCCGCCTCCGGCCACGATACAGTCAAAAATGGCGGTGTTGGTATCAGACATGTGCGGGATTCATAAGTATATGGGTGAAAACCTGGGCGTCCTTGATTGTCGCCGTAATGGAAGAACTCTCGTTGGGCTGGTGGCAGGTGCCCGCAAGGCAGCTCCATACGGCGGCGGCAAGGCCGCGCTGTCGCAACTGGGCCGCCACCGTGGCGCCGCCGATGCCGAGGGTTCTGGCCTCGACGCCGTAAATGCGGGCAACCGCAGCGCTCAGGGCCGTGACCACCGGGCTCGTTTCGGCCACGCAGGAGGCGGCCTGCCGCTGTACCACGCTGATGGCTATCTGCACGCCGTACTTTTGCTCCACTTCGGCGGCCAGAGCGCGCATCTTGTCCAGCACGGCTTCCGGGTCAACCTGGGGCAGCAGGCGGCAGTCCACATAAAAAACGTCACTGCCGGGCACGGTGTTGATATTGGGCACGTTGGCCTCGTGCTTGCCGGGCACAAAGGTGGACATGGGCGGGCTGAACAGGGTGTTGGTATCCCCAAAGGCGGAGCGCAGGCCATTGTGGCAGGCCAGGGCCATTTCCGCTCCGGCCAGAAAGGCGTTGCGGCCCTTGTGCGGGGTGGAGGCGTGGCACTGAACGCCGGTAGTGCGCACCTTGAGCCAGAGCTGGCCCTTTTCGGCCACCTCGATGACGTCGCCCCGGCGGGAACCCGCATCGGGCACGATATACAGGTCGTCAGCGCTGAAAAGTTCGGGAGCGGTCTTGAGGATATGCTCCAGGCCGTAGGCGCTGCCTGTTTCTTCGTCGGCCATAAACACGAGGCCCAGGCTCAGTTCGGGCGTGATGTTGCGCTGGCGCAGTTCTTCGGCCAGCAGCAGCATGCTTGTCACGGCCTGCTGGTTGTCTTCTACGCCGCGCCCGTAGAGCAGATCGCCTTCACGCCGAACCTGCCAGGGGTCAGAGACCCAGGCAGACAAATCGCCGGGGGGCACAACGTCCATATGGCCGAAAAGCCACAGGGTACGCTTTTTTCTGCCGGGGATGCGCACTACAAGGTTGGGGCGCAGGCCCGAAGACACGCGGGAATCCGGGGCGTCAACACGTAAAATATCTGTTATGCCGCAGGCCGTGAGCCATTGGGTGATGAGCGCGGCCTTGGCTTCTTCGCCGTCGCCGCCGTTGTCGGGCCCAAGGGCAGGGCAGGCGGTAAGGGCGCTTTGCAGGGCCACCACACGGTCTTCACGGCCCGCGAGGCCGCGTAACAGGGCGTCCATATCCTTGTGCATGTGTTCCTCCCCTTGCTTCAGAGCCTTGGTAGTAAAATCGCGCTGGCGTCTGCAGGGCGGGCGTTTGCCGCCCATAGTGCTGTTGGCGCAGGTGCGGCGTAACAGCGCTCTGCCCCGTTCACGGCTTGCCGCCATCCAGCCGGGCCTGACCGCAGACGCGCGTAACAGCAGCAGGCCACGTATCAGCAGACGCGCGTAACAGCAGCAGGCCGCGTATCAGCAGACTCGCGTACCGAGGCTGAAAACGCAAGGGGCTGCGCAAGCAGCCCCTTGGGGAAAATCTGCGGAACAACGCTGCCCGGCCTGGATCAAAGGAAGCACTGATTAAAGAGCCTCCTGGAAACGCGCAGTTATTTCGTTTGGCAAGGCGCGATCTTTTTTTGAAGCAGGAGTGGACTCTTCCGTCCTCGACTGTTTCAAAAAAAGTGAAGCAAGTCCGCCAAACGGAATAAATCAGCGTTTCCTTAAAGAAACGGAAAAACGGCTCAGCGCCGCACGGGCGAACCCGTTGACGGAACAAAAGCCGAAAATCCGATGTCTTCCATCCATGTCCGTATACGGGCAAAAACCCGTACCTGGCCACTCCGCCTGCGCGGGCATATCCGCCCTCCGGCCTGACAGGAAAAATCCCAAGGCGTTCGAAGGGGTGACGGCCTGCGGCTTAACGGCCCTTGGCGGCGCGCTTGGACGCCTTGAGGGGGTTGACCTTGGCGCCGGAGCCAGCCTGGGTCTTGATATGGGTGGCAAAATTGCAGCGACCGCCAACCCACTTTTTGGAGGGCACGGGGTAGCTTGAGCAGAACTGCTCTTCACCAAATTCGCGCACGCGGTCACAGCCAGTACACTGTTCCACCACCGGCGAAAGAACAAAACCGTTAAGCACCACACCGTCAGCGGTCTTGGTGGCGTTTTCCAGAGGGGTCATAGCAAAACCTCCATGCGCAGAAGCGCCGTATTGCAAAATAGCGGCGGCACAGGGCCGCCGATTCGGAATGGAGAAATATAGCTGAACTTGCGTCGCTGTCAAGAGGGCGAGGGGTGGGAATTTCCCGCCGGGAGCCAGGCCGTCGGGTTCTGGGCATCAGTAGGGCTTCGCGCTTCCGTCTATCCGACAGATTTTGCAGGCGATCAGCCCCGCGAGGGCTACCTTACGCCAGCCTACGCCAGCCCCGCCGCGCGGCGCACAAAATTGCGCACCTGGGTCATTTCGCGGCACAAAGCCTCATAGTCAAAGCGGGTGTATTTGCCGTCCAGATACAGAATTTCGCCGTCCACCATGGTCATGCGGGTTTCCATCCCCGTGGCGGCGTAAACGAGGTGGGAAACAACATTATAGACGGGCTGCATGTTGGGGGAGGTCAGGTCAAGTGCCACGCAGTCCGCGGCCTTGCCCACAGCAAGGCTGCCCAGGCGCTCGTCATGCATGGCGGCGGCTCCGCCCAGAGTGCCCATGTCAAGGACGGTCTGCGCGGGCAGAAGGGTGGAATCCATGCCCGTCACCTTGTGCAGCAGGGCAGCGCGCCCCATTTCTGTAAACATGTTCAGCCTGTTGTTGCTGGCGGCTCCGTCCGTGCCAAGGGCCACGGCCATGCCGCGCTCAAGCATGGCGGGCACGGGGGCCACGCCCGAAGCGAGCTTCATATTGGAGGATGGGTTATGGGCCACCACTGCCTTGCTGGCGGCCAGGCAATCAAGCTCGTCAGGGGTGACGTCAACCACGTGGGCAAGAATGCACGGGGCGTCCAGCAGGCCCATGCGGCGGCAGTAGGCCACGGGTCGGCTGCCGTGCGTGTGCAGGCATATCTGCGTTTCTTCTGTGGTTTCGGCAAGATGAACGTGGAGCGGCAGGGCCAGTTCGTAGGCGAGGTCGCGGCAGGCCGACAGTATTTCCGGGGTGGTGGTGTAGACGCTGTGGGGATTGACGGCCACGCGCACCCGTGGGTGGCCGGCATATTTTTCAGCCAGGGCGCGGGTATTTTCCAGCGCGGCATCGGGGCCGGGGACGGCCGCCGAGGGAAAGGCGAACACCACTTCGCCTCCCAGGCAGCGCAGCCCGGATTCTTCGGCGGCGGCAAGGGCCGCCTCCTCAAAAATATACATGTCAATGTAGGACGTGGTGCCGGTGCGCAGCATTTCGGCATGGCCCATGAGGCTGCCCAGGCGCACGATTTCAGGGGTAAGCTTTTGTTCGACCGGGAAGATGCGGTTGTTGAGCCATTCCATCAGGGGCATGTCGTCGGCGAGGCCGCGCAGAAAGGTCATGGCGGCGTGGGTGTGGGCGTTGACAAGGCCCGGCAGCAGCACGCACTGGCCAAGGTCAACCTCCTGCTGCGGCTGCCAGCGGGAGGCCAGTTCGTGACGCGGGCCAATATCCGCCACAAGGCCGTCCAGCACCGCCATGCTGGCGTTTTCAAGAACCGTACGCTCTCCGTCCTGGGTGGCGATGAGGGCGGCGTGTACAAGTGTATGGCAAGGACGCATGGCAACTCCCGCGACGATGTTTGCAAAAAGATTCTGTATCCCTGTCGGGCTGGTAATGGCAAGGCCGGGCAGGCGGAGGATCATGGCTGTAAAAACAGGTAGGTTGCATTATTTATTCAATAATTTTTTTTGTTGCGATGTCGGTATCAGGCGGTTGCGCTTTGCTCGAGAACCATACCATCTTGTGCAGCGCGGGAGGAGCGCCGCTTTGCCGCGCGGGGTGCGGCGGAAAGGCTTGCAAGATTGAGCGCCAACGTATATAGAAATTCGCTGGTATTGTGCGCAAATCGGCTTTGAGGCGGCCTTGGGGCTGCCTGGCTGTGTGCGTGACGTTCAGGACAATGACTTTGCTACACCTTTGGAGGTGCGTTTTGTTTGAATCAGTAGCCTACGCCATGGGCACCCCCCAGGCCGGTGCCGGCCCCGCCAGCGGAACCGACATGCTTATGCAGTTCCTTCCCCTCATCGTGATGTTCGTCATTTTCTGGTTTCTGCTCATCCGTCCCCAGCAGAAGCGGGCCAAGGCCCACAAGGCCATGCTTGCCGAACTCAAGCGTGGCGACCATGTGGTCACGTCCGCCGGACTGATTGGCCGCATCCTTGAAATCGACGATGAGCAGGTGCTGCTTGAAAGTGGTGAGTCCAAGCTGCGCGTTACGCGCGGCGCCATTGGCGGCCTTGTGCCCGGTAAGGGCGGCAAGGACGACAGCAAGTAGCATCTCTGGTTTTTTGTCATGTCCGGCCCGTGGGCTGGCCTTTGCCAAGGCCGGCTCAGGGGCTTTTGACCCTTGGAACGGGCGGCATGACCTTGGTGCGCGCCGTGTTTGCGCGCCGTTCAGCCGCTGTGTGCCTCGCCCGGCTCGCAGTTGCAAGGCTTTGGGCGAGCCGTGCCCTTCAGGGCATGCTGTGCTTTAAATCTGTTGTTTGGAAGGTGAACGATGGGTCTGCGCTGGCGCTTGATCTTGGCTTCGTTGGTATTTTTGATTTCTCTTGTGTACGCGCTGCCCAGCGTGCCCGTTATCGGGCCCGCCCTGGAGCGCGTTTTGCCGTCCAGCAGGATCAATCTCGGTCTTGACCTCAAGGGCGGCATACACCTGACGCTGGGCGTGGACGTGGCCAAGGCTGTGAGCAACTCCCTGGCCATTGCCGGGCAGGACCTGCGCCGCATGGCCCAGGACGAAAAAATAGTGGTGCTGCGCCCCCGCGTCCTGAACGGCACGGCCCTGGAATTTCTTTTGCCCCGCGCCGATAATGAAGCCAAGCTGCGCGAAATCCTGGCCCGCCATTTTCCCCAGCTGACCGTGGGTCAGCCCCAGGTGGGCGAAGGTGGACAGTTGCGCTATGTGGCCCGTTTCACGCCAGCCGAAGTCAAGAGGATTGAAGAACTGTCCCTTGACCAGGCTCTGCGCACCATCCGCAACCGTATCGACCAGTTCGGCGTGGCGGAACCCGATATCCGCAAGCAGGCCGGCAACCGCATCCAGGTGCAGTTGCCCGGCATTTCCGACCCGCGCCGCGCCGTGCAGATCATCGGCCAGACCGCGCACCTTGAATTTCATCTGGTTCGTGAAGATGTGGACCCCAACAAGGCCGTACTGCCCGCCGGGGTAGTGGTTCTGCCCATGCTGGAAAAGACCGCCGGGCAGTCCGAGGGACGCATCGCTGTTGAAAAGGACTCGATGCTCACCGGCGAAGACGTTGCCGATGCCCGTCCTGCTTTCGACAACATGAACAAGTCCTATGTGACCATGAGCTTCAACACCCGTGGCGCGCGTATTTTTGAACGCGTGACCGGCGAGAGCGTGGGACGCCGCATGGCCATCGTACTTGACGGCAAGGTCTACTCCGCGCCTGTCATCCGCGAGCGCATCGGCGGCGGCAAGGCAAGCATTTCCGGCAGCTTCACCACTGCCGAGGCGCAGGACCTGGCCATCGTGCTGCGCGCGGGCTCGCTGCCCGCCCCTGTTTCCGTGCTGGAAGAACGCAGCGTCGGCCCCTCCCTGGGGCAGGAAGCCATTGACAGCGGCGTGCGCGCCGCCGTTGTGGGCGCGGCGGCCGTAGTGGTTTTCATCGGATTTTATTACGGACTCAGCGGCCTTATCGCCAACCTCATGCTCTGTTTCACCATGCTCATCGTCATGGCGGGCATGGGCGCTTTTGGCGCTACCCTGACCCTGCCTGGCATCGCGGGCATCGTGCTGACCATCGGCATGGCGGTGGACGCCAACGTGCTGATCTACGAACGAATACGTGAAGAACTGCGCCTGGGGCTCACGCCGCTGGCATCGGTGCGGGCTGGCTTTGACAGAGCCATGGTATCCATTACGGACGCCAACCTCACGTCCATCATCGTTACAGTCATTCTGTACCAGTTCGGCACAGGGCCCATCAGAGGCTTCGCGGTAACCCTGGGGCTGGGCATTGTTGCCTCCATGTTTACGGCCATCTTTGTTTCGCGGGCCATTTTTGAAGAATGGGCGCGCCATTGCGGTCCCAAGGGTCTGAGCATCTAGCGCGCCGGGAGGCTGTCATGAGTTTTACCTTTATCAAACACGACACCAATATTGACTTCATTGGCAAGCGCTTCTGGGTTTACGGCGCCTCTGCCGTGCTTATCCTCATCGGCATTATTTCCGCCGTATGGGGCAACGGCCTCAAGATGGGCATCGACTTCGCGGGCGGCGTCATCGTGCAGGTGCAGTTTCAGGAGCCAGTGGCCGACGAAGCCCTGAAAAAAGGTCTGGATACTCCGGCCCTGCCCGGCATCACCACCCAGCGCTTCGGCGAGGGCGGACGTGACTATCTGCTGCGCTTCAGCAGCGCTGAAAACGCCGATGCCACGCATTTGCGCACCACGGTGATGGACTCGCTGGCGGCTACCTTTCCCGGCAATACCGCTGAAATCGTACGCCTTGAAATCGTCGGCCCCAAGGTGGGCGCAGACCTGACCAACAAGGCCCTCAGTGCGCTGTACTACGCCATTCTGCTCATCGCGGTGTATATCTCCGGCCGTTTTGAACAGCGCTGGATGGCTGGCGCCATCATGGCGGCTGCCCTTTGGGGCGGTATTTACGTGGCCGGGCTTACGGGCCTTGGCATGGGCTGGCTTGTGATGCTGGCTCTGGGCATAACCATGGTCGTATGCTTTGTGCTGCGGCTCAACTTCGCACTAGGAGCCGTGGTAGGGCTCCTGCACGACGTTGCCATAACCGTGGGCCTGCTCTCGTTGATGAATGTCGAAATCGACCTCAACGTCATGGCGGCCCTGATGACCTTGGTGGGCTTTTCGCTCAATGACACCATCATCATCTATGACCGCCTGCGCGAAAATCTGCGGGCAACGCCTAACCTCGACATGGCGCACCTGATCAACAAGAGCGTCAACCAGACCCTTTCGCGCACCATCCTGACCAGCGGCACGACCCTGTTGTCGACCCTGGCCCTGTTCTTCCTCGGCGGCGGCGTCATTCACGATTTTGCCCTTACCATGCTTATGGGCGTGGTCATTGGCACGGCCTCCTCCATCTATGTTTCTTCCGCCATCCTGCTGGCCCTGGGCGATACGGACTTTTACGTCCGCCTTGTGCAGAAAAAAGACCAGTACGAAAGGCCCGGCGAACACGGCGTGGTGTAAGCCCGCATTCGCAAAAGGCTTTTGATCGACAGACAGAATCCCCGCACCATCTGGTGCGGGGATTTCGCGTTTTCTGTGGCTGCGGGGATGGCGCTGTGAAATGTTTTGTGGGGGAGGGACCCTCTTTTGACCAGATTACCTTTGAAATGTTTCACATTTCAAAGGTGTCATTCTGCCGAAAATGCGATTTGCGGCAGAATCCACGCCACGTTGTGGCGCGCTGCACGGTCGTGCAGCGTTAGTGCGTATAACTTTTGAAAAAAGTTATACGCACTACAAAAGGGTCTCCTCCCCCACGCCCCCACCCCCTAAAATTTTTATTGAGCTTGATTGCGTGAGCCAGAGGCAGCACCTTTCCACACAGATAAAGGGCGAACTTGCCCGGGATGGCAACCGAAGAGGCAGGCGGCACGCTGGCGCACCGGCAGATCAATGATTGGCCGGGCCGTCACGACAGCGCAGTTTATAGAATAATGCGACACACATCCCGCAGAGAGTGGGGAGGATTACGCAGTGCACCAGGTAGAGCGCCTACTGGCAGAGCAGTTGAGGGATTAAGCAGTACACCCGCAGAGCGCATATTGGCAGAGTGTGCAGAGGATTGGCAGTACACTCGGTAGAACGGCGTACGTCAGTGTTGTATCAGGCAACGGTGCACATGATAGAGCAGCACGCGAGAATGCGGAAGGGCGCACAAAAAAGGCGCAAAAAAAAGGCCGCAACTGCTTGCGGCCTTGAATCGTCAGCTAGCGGCTGGAACTACCAGCGGCGGGGAGCGGGACGCTTCTCTTCAGCCTGATTGACGCGCAGGGCGCGGCCTTCAAATTCCACACCGTTAAGGGCGGAAATGGCGTTACGAGCGTCGTCTTCATTCATTTCCACAAAGCCAAAGCCACGGGCGCGGCCGGTTTCGCGGTCAGAGATGAGCTTAACGGAAAGAGCTTCGCCATGAGCGGAAAAGAGATCACGGACGCTGTCTTCGGTAGCGGACCAGGGCAGGTTGCCCACGTAGATTGAGATAGCCATTTGAGACTCCATTTTTGTTGTTCTGGGTGCAGACTTTCCGCTGGAAGCCTTACCCACGTAAGTCTCTGGCAAAAAAAAATACTGGACCCAATCAGTGAAAGCACTCTACGAGGGTCGGAAAAGACTGTCAAGAGAAATGCGCGGGATGCAACTCTGAAAAAGTTGATAAAATTCGTGCCTGCCATAACGCGGGGCCGTAAAACCCGCAATTTTGTAGGGCTTACTCCTTGTATGCCTCAATAGTCAGGCTCACTACAAAATCTGCAAGTTTTTCGCCGTGGGGCAGATTTTTTGCAATTTCTGCGTACAGTGGGTCATTCCAATCCTGCATGCTTTGCACATAGCCGGGATTGGAGCGCAGTGTAAAACGGGAAAATCCGGTTTTTTCCACAATGGCTCTGGTCTGCTCGACCAGAATGGCCCCGCCCACGCACCCCACCAGGGCCTCGGCCATTTGCCGGATATTTTCCGGCAGCGGCCTGAGAAGGGCAAGGTCTGACACCGCCGCCTTGCCGCCGGGCTTCAGGACGCGAAAAATCTCACGCCACACCTGCTCCTTGTCGGGCGAGAGATTGATGACGCAGTTGGACAAAACCACATCAACGCTGCTGTCGGCCACAGGCAGGTGTTCGATTTCTCCCAGGCGGAACTCCACATTATCAAGTCCGGTGAGCTGACTGTACGACGCGATGTTTTTTCGCGCCTTGTCGAGCATTTCTGGCGTCATGTCCACGCCGATGACGTGCCCTGTTGCGGTCACCTTTTCACCAGCCTGAAACGCGTCAAATCCGCCGCCGCTGCCAAGGTCAATAACCGTTTGTCCGGGCATGAGCGCGGCCATGGCAACAGGGTTGCCACACGAAAGACCCATATTGGCGCCTTCAGGCAAACGGGCAAGGGTTGCGGCATCATAGCCCAGCGTTTGCGCCAGTCTGGCGGGGTCGGCGGCATTGCTGCGCTGGCCGCAACAGCACGAGCGCTGCTGACCCGAAGCTATGGCCGCATAGCCGGAACGGACGGTTTCCCTGACCTGCTGGCCATCTGCGGGAGTGCTTGAGATCTTCATGCTTGTGCCTTTTATTTTAATATTTCACATACTGTTGAACTGTTATGGTAAAAAATTACCTGCAGCAGCGCTCAGGCAGCACCGCAGCCGCCACCGTGCTTTGCGCCCGGAAGCGCTCGCACTGTTCCGGGTGGCCTGCACAGCACTCTTCCGTAAGATAGGCGATGGTTTCCAGCATCAGTGGGATGTTGGCCCGGTAGCGCAAAAAGCGCCCCTCTTTTTCCACCGTTATAAGGCCAGCGTGCAAAAGCCCCTTGAGGTGGAAGGAAAGATTGGTTCCGGGGAGTTGCAGATGTTTGGCAATTTCACCAGCCACAAGCCCCTCGGGAGCATAACGCACAAGCAAGCGAAAAAGTTGCAGGCGTACAGGCGAAGAAAGGGCTTCAAAAAGAGTGCTGGCGCGGGTGACTTCCATGGGGCAATATTTCAACAAGTTTTGAAGTGTGTCAAGGGGTGTGCGCCTGGGGGTATTTGCGCGGTTCCACATTTGCGCGGATCCACATGGGAGCTACTTCATGTGGGTTCGGCTTCACATGGGAGCGGCTCCACATGGGAGCTACTTCATGTGGGTTCGGCTTTACATGGGTGCTGCTTCATGTGGGAGCGGCTCCACATGGGAGCGACTTCATGTGGGTTCGGCTTCACATGGGAGCGGTTGTTTCCAACAGTTGCGTGATCTGCGCGCCACTGCAGTCTGTTTTTGTCATTGTGCCCATTGTCTGCGCAAACGAAAGCAGCAGTGAACGGCGGCCGCAGCGGCAAAGGCGGTAACAAGCGCGCCCAGCATATCCAATGGGTAATGCACGCCAAGGTATATTCGCGCCCAGGCCGTCGCAAGGCCCAGCAACAGGAGCGCTATGCCTGAAGCCCGCTCCTTGGGGCAAAAGAGCAGGGCAGCCGCCAATGAAAACATGAACGTGCCGTGAAAGCTGGGGAAGGATGCCGTGGGCGCGTGTTCGATGAAGGTGCGCCCAAGGTCAATAACAAAGGGCCGGGGGTTAAAATGCAGCGTTCTTATGGCATAGGCCGCGGCCATGGCCAGGGTCACCGTGAACACGAGACGCAGGGCGAAGGCTTTCTCGGATTTTCGCCGTACCAGTATGTAGAGCGCCATGAGCATGGCGAAAGCTATGGGCAGTTCAGCCAGAAGGCGGGCAGTGGCGAGAAGAAAGAGAGGTGAAGATTCGTCGGCGTTGAGCGCCAGAAAAATTTCGTGATTCAGAGACTGCATGACTGTTCTTTCGCTGAGGTGCTTGATGTGGAAGGCCGCCTGAGTGCGGTTTTTCCGGTTCGACCGGGACATGTTGCTGCCAATGTCAGGGCTGCAGCGGTATTTGGAGCGTGCGCCCCTTTTTAGAGCAATGTAATTTTTAAATTGCTCTGACGGCTGCGTGAACAGACGTTCGCTACGGAGGCGTAAGCGCAGTTTATCTGCGCGGTTAAACGCCGAAGTAAGCGTGCCTTAAACTTTGAGTATGTATATTCTCAAAGTTGATCTGCTCTAAAGCCAAGATGCTTCAAATGCAAAGTCCGCCAAGGCGTGTTGCGCCTCAGCGGACTCTACTGATTGTCTTGGTGGGCCCACCAGGATTCGAACCTGGGACAGGCCGGTTATGAGCCGGAGGCTCTACCAACTGAGCTATAGGCCCCAAGGAGTGGAACTATAGACGCAAGTTGTGTGACGGTCAAGTCAACAAGGCAGAACAGCCGGATTTTCATAACATTGCCGAAGAACTAGAGCATTTTAACTTTGAAAAAGTGTGAATGCTCTAACGCTGTACGAAAGTACAGCGCGCCACAACGTGGCGTGGATTCAGCCGAAAATCGCATTTTTCGGCTGAATGAAACTTTGAAATGTGAAGCATTTCAAAGTTAATCTGATCTAGAGCAGACGGACTTTGAAATGCTTCACGTTTCCAGGTCGCCACTACATGGCGTGGTTGGTTTCAAGCAGGGATATCTGCTCGTCCATGGCTTTTTTCAGCGGCAGGGGCAGGCCCATGATGTCCACATTGAGAAAGCCCCGCACGATGGTGGATGCCGCTTCATCTTCATCCAGGCCGCGTGCCATGAGATACTCAATTTCTTCCTGGGCGATCTTGCCGACGGCTGCTTCGTGGGACAGTTCCACGCCGTCCTGGTTGCTGTCGAGCTCGGGTATGGCGTGGATGCGCCCCCCGCCCAGGATGAGGCCCTTGCATTCGAGGTGGCCTCTGGCGGGCGCGGCGGAAGCGCCGATGAAGCCCCGGTTGATGATGGTGCCGCCCGTTGTGAGGGTGCGCGAGATGATCTCGCCGCGCGTGTCGGGGGCGTTGAGTTCGATGCGGTTGCCGCTGTCCACGTAGGAGCCTGTGGGAGCAACGATGACCGAGTTGAAGCGGGCCACCGCGCCCTGACCTTGCAGTTTCATGGTGGGGTACATCTGCAAATCGGCCACAGGCTTGAGCAGGATGTAATTGTTCTGAAACTCGCCCCCGGCCTCCACAATGCCCGCAGAACGGGGGCGCACCGTGGTGCTTGTGCCCCAGTTGTGGATCATAGTGAAGGTGAGCTTGCCGCCTTTTTCCACATAGTATTCGGTAATGCCGAGGTGGGCGGTGTCATTGGCGTCGTGGGCCGTGGCGCAGCCGCCAAGGATATGCAGCTCCGCGCCTTCTTCAACAATCACGATATTGTGGATGCTCTGACCCGAGCTGTGCCCCTTGATGAACATACAGGACTGCACCGGCTGGCTGATTTTGGCCCCTTTGCGGGCACGGACAAAATAGCCGCCATTGCAGTGTTCGCGCGTGAGCCGGGTGAATTCGTCCTTGTCGGGATCAAGCAGCTTCCAGAAATACTGGGGCAGCCCGTCGAATTTTTTAAGCGCTGTACGGATGTCCATAAGGTCAAGACCTTCATGATTGGTCTGGCAATGGACGCCCGCATGGTTGAGTTGCATGAACGCGCCGCTGACGGAGCGGTCGTTGACGTCAATGCCTGCCAGAACAAGGCGTTCCTTGTCTTCAGCGGGCAGGCTGGCGAGGTCTTCGATGGGGGCGGCATTTTCGTTGCCGCTGAAGCTGTATCGGGAAAGATTGACATTGCTCATTTGAGGGGAGCCTCCGCAATTTGACCAAACGTGTCGCCAGCCAGGCAGCGCAGGCACTCCTGGTAGCCGTGCTTGGCAATGTGCTCCAGAATTTCACGCGGCCCGGCTTCACAGCACAGTTTGCCATTGTACATGACCTGACCCCTGTGCGCGTTGACGTATTCCAGAATATGCCCGGTGTGGGTAATGATAAGGCCGCTTGTGCAGCGCTTTTGCTCACGCTGCCGCAGCGTGGCGCAACATCGTTCCGGCGTGCCGTCAAGCAGGCTGCGCACGGTCTGGCCCACAAGGGTCATGTTCTCAAGGTCCACGCCCGATTCCGGCTCGTCGAAAAGCAGCAGGTCGGGCTGCTGGGCCATGAGTTGCAGGAGCTCAGACCGTTTGATCTCGCCGCCTGAAAACCCCGCGTTGACGTCGCGCTCCAGAAATTTGTCAAAGTGGACTTTGCGGGCCATGGCCAAAATATCCATCTTTCGTCCGCGTCCGCACAGTTCCACCAGTTTGCCCGTGGGCAGCCCGTGGATGGTGGGCGGCCGCTGAAAGGACATGCCAAGGCCAAGGCGCGCCCGCTCGTACATGGGGGCATGGGTTATGTCCGTACCCTTGAAAATAATCTGCCCCCGGGTGACTTCATAGCCTGAAACGCCCATGAGCGTCATAAGCAGGGTTGTTTTGCCGGAACCGTTGGGGCCAAAGAGTATGAATGTTTCGCCGGGTTTTATGTGGAGGTCTATGCCCTTGAGCACGGGAGTACCCTTGACCTCCACATGCAGGTCATTGATTTCAAGCATCGCTGTCTCCAGTTTCACCAAGATATTCCATCACATCGTAATGCACATGATCCAGAATGTGGGTCAGCCTGGAGACGCATTCGTCTCCCACGGCCTTGGCCAGCAGATCCACTATAAAGGCGGCTCTTTTGGCATTGACCAGGGCATCGTAGCCCGGATCCGCACTGTAGGGTATGGCGCTCACTGCGTCGCTGAAGTTTTGAAGCATTTCACGGCTGAGATTTTTGATGGGTTCGGGCTGGTCATTGATATAGGCAATATCGTCCCGCAGCTCCAGCATCACCGGCTTGCCGTGCATATATGCGATGCACACTTTCATGGTATTCCCCTTGGTTTTGCAGATGACGCATAGTGGCAAACTTGTAAGCCTGTGTCCAGTGGGAGCGGCGGTAGAACAGGGTCGGCCCCGGAGCCGCGCTTGCGGTACTGTACGCTACTTGGTACCATAAAAGAGACCATATGGAGGTCTCCATGTATGTGATTACCGGTGGCGCGGGATTTTTGGGCAGCGCTCTTTTGTGGCAACTCAACTGCATGAATATTGAAGATATTGTGGTTGTGGACAACCTGGCCAGGAGCGACAAATGGCGCAACCTGGTCAAGCGCCGCTATGTGGACTATCTGCACAGGGATCAGTTCCTGGATCTCGTGAGGCGCGACGCCCTGCCCTGGGAGGTCAGCGCCGTGGTGCATCTTGGCGCGTGTTCCGCCACCACGGAAAAGGACGCGGACTTTCTGATGGAAAACAACTTCCACTACAGCCGCGACCTTTGCCGTTATGCCCTGGACAAGGGCGCGCGCTTCATCAACGCCAGCTCGGCGGCCACCTATGGCGACGGCTCGCTGGGGTTCAGCGACGACGAAAAACTTGTGCCGCATTTGCGGCCTTTGAATATGTATGGCTACTCCAAGCAGCTTTTCGACCTCTGGCTCCTGCGCGAGGGCTTGCAAAACGAGGTGGTCAGCCTGAAATTTTTTAATGTTTACGGCCCCAACGAGTACCACAAGGGCGATATGCAGAGCGTGGCCGCCAAGGCCCACAGGCAGATCAGAAAAGAGGGCAGCCTGAACCTGTTCAAATCAGACAGGCCGGACATGGCCGACGGCGAACAGAGCCGCGACTTTGTCTATGTCAAGGACTGCACGGCCCTCATGGCCTGGCTGCTGGAGCGCAACGACGTTTGCGGCATCCACAACGTGGGCACCGGCACGGCCCGCAGTTTCAACGAACTGGCCATGTCGGTTTTCAGCGCTCTTGAGCTGCCCTGCCGCATCAACTATGTGGACATGCCCGACACGCTGAAGGGGCGGTATCAGCATTTTACCGAAGCCGCCATGGACTGGCTTGAGCGCGTGGACTGCCCGCTTACCTTTACGTCGCTTGAAGAGGGCATTGCCGACTACGTATGCGGCTATCTTGAAATGGATGATGCGTATTTGTAGGTCTGGTAAAGGCTGAGGTCGCGCGCTCTGATCAGGGCATGAGCCAACTGCCATTGGAAAAGGTCGATCGCATTTGCGAAGCGAGAGCGGCGGGATTCCGGGCATTGCCTCGAACCCCGCCGCTTGTTTTGGAGTGTCCTGTGGACAGGATTAACGCACCAGCCCGGCCTTGACCGCAAAGGGATCCCAGGACGGATCGCGGTGCGCGTCGTACTCAGTGATCTGCTCCAGCCAGTCGCCCAAAGGCTGACCGTACAGGCGGGATATGACCGCCAGGGTCATATCCATCCCGGCAGAAACGCCGGAAGAGCTGACCACGGCGCCGTCATCTACCCAGCGCGCCTGTTTGACCCAGTTCACCCTGGGGCCGGGCGCCGTAGAATCCTTGAAGGCCATTTTGTTTGTTGTGGCAGGTCTGCCGTCCAGAATGCCCGCTGCGGCCAGAAGCGACGCGCCGTTACACACGGACATGACGATCTTCGTCCTGGTCGCCTGGTCGCGCAGCCAGTCCAGAGTCGCAGTGTCGTTAACCAGGGGCACTGCCCCGACGCCGCCGGGCACCAGCAGGTAGTCCAGTTTGGGCGAATCGGCATAGCTGTAGTCGGCTACGGTCTTCGGTCCCTGATTTGAGGGAATTTCTCCCCGTGTGGCCGCGATGGTCACCAGCTTTACACCTACGCGTTTTTCTTCGCCACCCCAGAAACGGGCCGGGGCGTGCTTGAGGCTGCCCCACATTTCCATCGGGCCGTAGGCGTCCAGCATCTCGAAGCCGGGGAAGATGAGAACCCCGACGGTTATCTGACTGGAAACCTTGCCTGGGTGAACCTCATACATGACCTGCTCCTCTGATTGGGGTGACTGCACGCGCGCCGGAACGGAAAGGGCGGATGCGAGCAACATGAACGCGAGAGCAAGACACTGCAAAGGGAGATATTTCATTTGGCTCTCCTAAGTGTTAACGCCATGCGCCGGAACGGAATCTGTTCCGGTACTGGCCGGGGGTAATGCCGAAGCGGCGCGAAAATGTCAGGCGGAAGTGTTCACCGGACTGGAAACCACACTCCCGGGCGATGGTTTCCAGTGCCTGCGCTGTTTCCTCCAGGCGTTTCACAGCTGCTTCAAGGCGAATATTTTCAATGAAATGGGCCGGAGTCTCGCCTGTTTCGCGTTTGAAGACTCTGGCGAAGTTGCGCGGGCTCATGGCCGCGTGTCTGGCTATGTCCTCGTTGCACAGCGGGTGCTGATAGTTGTCGCGCAGCCACTGGATCGTCGAGGCCAGTGTGCCGCCCTCGTGAATCTGCGCCAGAAGGGTTGTGCTGAACTGCGATTGTCCACCCGGACGCTTGAGGTAGAGCACAAGCACTCTCGCCACGTTCAGCGCCAGATCGCGCCCAAAGTCCTCCTCCAGCAGGGCCAATGCCAGATCAATGCCCGCCGTCACCCCGGCCGAGGTATAGACGGGACCGTCCTTCACATGCAGGGCGTCAGCCTGGACATCAGTATTTGGAGAAAAGGCGCGTAGTTCCTCAAGCATGAGCCAGTGGGTAGTGGCTCGGCGGCCTTCCAGCAGCCCTGCGCGCGCCAAAATGAAGGCTCCTGTGCAAATGGAGCAAACGCGCCGCGCAAGGGGCGCAGCCTCGGCCAGCCAGTCCACCAGCGCCTGCGGAGCCTGCCTGGCCACGGGGCCGCCCGCCACCAGCAAGGTGTCAATGCCGCTGCACTGGCCCAATGCGGCATCAGTCAGCAGACGGACGCCGGAGGCGGCCCGCACCACCGCGTCACTGCTCTCGCCAGCGACCTGGATGCGGTACAACGGTTCCACGCCGCCGGACTGCGCATGCAGAGCGTTGGCTGCGGAAAACACGCTCAAGGGGCCCGTGATATCGAGGACTTCCGCACCGTCATGGACAGCCATGACGACGAGGCGTGGGGCAGTTGAACAACCGTCGGTGGGGCAATGCTCGCTTTTCATGGCCGTACCCTAGGCCAGAGCATGATATGGCACAATGACATTAATAGTGATATTCCGGCCAACATGGCCTGACTGCTTATGGGCTCCAGGTGGAATCACGCTCTGGCGGGGCTGGCCTTAACGTTTTAAAAGGGATTCCCTTCCACGGGCGCATGGCGATGCAGGTAATGCCGCCCCCGTTGACGACGACAAACAAAAAAGCCCGGCGCGTTGTACACGCGCCGGGCTTTTGAGCATTTTGGGCAGGAGATGGAGTGCGGCCAGAGCAGATGCCTTTGAAATGTGGTGATGCCCGGAAGGCTCAGTGTAATGACCCCCCCGCCTGAACCAGAAAACCCTTTGTATTACACTGCAATACCATAAGAGTTTTAGGGGGTGGGGGTGTGGGGGAGGAGACCCTTTTGCAAAAGGGTCCCTCCCCCACAAAGCCTTTCACCATAACAGTGCATTACTTTATTCCTGCACATCATCCTCTGGCGTGGCGTCCTGCGGGGCTTCGCCGTCCAGGCCCAGGCGGGCCAGTCGTGCGGCCTCCTGCTTGCGTTCGCGCGTGCCCAGGGGCTTGCGTGACTCAAAGTCCTGGCTGCGTTGCTGCTGGCGGGCAAAGACCAGAAATCCCGTATGCGCATTCATGCGGTCTTCAGGCCGCAGGCGGTCAGCAATGGGCTTCCAGCGGCGGATGAGAATCTCGCAGACTTCCACATCGGCAAAGGGACCGCGTTCAAGGCCGAGCAAAAGCTTGCTGACCTGATCCACGGTGGGCAGCAGAAAGCCGAAGCTTGCGCCGGGGCGCACGGCCGCCACCGCGTGGTCGAGGTATTCCCAGGGGGTGCGTACGTCCAGAAAGAGGGCGTCCGCGCCGGTGACGGCAAAGCCATCGGCCACGTCGCGGTTGTGAAGCTCCACGTTGTCGCCCACGCCCGCCCATTCAAGGTTTTTGCGGGCCAGAGCCATGAATTCCTCGCGCGCCTCATGGCTGACAACGCGCCCGGTGGGGCCGCAGAACCATGAAAGACCGGTGGTCAGGCCGCCGGAACCACAGCCGGCCTCAATGATGGTGCGGCCGGGGCCAGCGCCAAGACGCAGGCAGATGTAAGCGATATCCTTGGGATAGATAATCTGCGTCTGGCGTTTGAGGGTCTTGAGGCGGTCATAAAGGGTGGCTTCCATTACCTGTATGGGCACCTGCTGATTGGTGTACACCACACTGCCGAAATCGCAGGTGGTCACATCAGAGGCCAACAGGGTGCCGTCGTTGCTGTGCCAGTTCTGGTCTTCGACCAGGCGTTTGGTGTAGCGGCGGCCCTTGGGCGTCACGTAAACAACAAGAGAACCATAGGGAATCATGCATTTCCTTTGTGTTGCGGCGTTGGCGCGCCGTAGCGTGAGAAGGGGCCGGTTGTCCGGCCCCTGGTGTTAAAAATCAGGCCAAAAAATCAGAACATCTGGCGCATGAGGTCTTCGCCGCCCTGCGAGGTGTCCACCACGCTGTCGTCCCCGGTGGAGGGGGCCGTGGCCGAAGCGCCCTCAATGGGCATGTCGGAGCGGAAGGCGAGACCGTCCCTCATGACAATGCCCTCCGGCATGACGAAGTCGTCGGCAGGGTAGCGGTTTTCCACTTCCACGCGATAGGTGCGGAAGATGGGTGCGGCGGTGCGCCCGCCCTGTTCAAGGCGGCCCAGGCTCTGCAACTGGTCGTAGCCCACGTAGATGCCCGTGACCAGATGGGGAGAAAAGCCCACAAACCAGGCATCGTGCTCTTCGTTGGTGGTGCCGGTTTTTCCGGCGATATTGTATCCCGGAATCTTGGCGCGGCTGCCTGTGCCCGAGTTGACCACCTGTTTGAGCAGGGTGGCCATCATGAAGGCGTTTTGCGGGCTGAGGGCCTGCCATTGCTCCACATCCTGCCGGTAGAGCACGCGGCCCTTGGGATCGGTGATGGAGGTGATGATGCGCGGGCGCACGCCCAGGCCCTTGTTGGCAAAGGCCGCGTATGCCTGGGTGAGATTGAGGGGCGAAACCGCCACAGCGCCCAGGCTGACCGAAAGTTCCTGCGGGAAGTGGGGTTCAAGCCCCAGCGCCTTGGCCCGCTGGATGACGTTGGCAATGCCCACCTGCTGGGCTATGCGCACGGTGCACGTATTGCGCGACAGCGCGAGGGCGGTATGCAGGGGCAGTTCGCCCTTGTAGTTCTTTTCGTAGTTGGAGGGCCGCCATACCTCGTTGGTATAGGGGTTCACATACACAAAGGGCGCGTCCAGCACTGTTGAGAGCGCGGTGAAGCCCATGTCCAGCGCCGTGGAATAGACCACGGGCTTGAAGCTGGAACCGGGCTGGCGGCGGGCCTGGGTTGCGCGGTTGAAGTGGCTGTCGCCGAACTGGTAGCCGCCGATGAGGGCCACCACGTCGCCGTTTTCAGCTTCCACCGAGGCAATGGCGCCCTGCACCGCTGGTTCCTGCTGCAGGAGCAGGGGAATGGGCGCGCCTTTTTTGGCAGTGCCTGGGTCAAAGGGCTGGGTTTTCTTTTCTTTGCGGCCCTTGGCCCCTGTTTCCACAATGCTGGTTTCAGCGGCGGACACCCAGATGAGGTCGCCAGGGCTGAGCACCTGCTTGGCATCCTTGACGGCAGGAGCATAGATGCCCGCCACCTTGGGATTGGGTTTACGCGCCCAGGACATGTCGGCCACGGGGATGACGCCCGTATACCCCTGCCCCAGGTTCACGCGTGCTTCCTTGGCCTCCACCTGGGTCACGACGGCCTTGACCCAGCTGTCGCCAGCGAGATCCATGGGGCTGAAGCTCTTCTGGGCAAGAAAGCTCTTCTGCTTTTCCGCATCCAGCTTTTCCAGGGGGCCACGCCAGCCCTGGCGCTTGTCCAGTTCTTCCAGACCCTGGCGCAGGGCGGCTCCGGCCGCGTACTGGTGGGCAGGCTCCATGGCGGTATGCACGGTGAGTCCGGCTTCGTACACGTAGTCCGCGCCAGCTTTGTCGGTTTCTACGCCAAGGGCCTTGAGGTTCTGTTCCGTAAAAAATTCTATGAGCAGGCGGCGGGCTTCCTCAAGGTACCACTGGGCCGCGCCGCCCATGCCTTCGGGCATGCTCCAGTAGACCAGGGGTTCGGCAACGGCTTTTTCGTATTCTTCGTTGGTGATCCATTTGAGGTCGCGCAAGCGGCCAAGCACGTACATTTGCCGGCCTTTGGCCTCTTCTGGCCTGCGGAAGGGGTTGTATGTGCTGGGAGCCTTGGGCAGTCCGGCGATAACGGCGCTCTCCGCCAGGGTGATGTCCGAGGCGTGTTTGCCAAAGTAGGTGCGCGCGGCGGCCTCCACGCCATAGGCGTGTTCGCCGAGATATATCTGGTTGAGATAGATGGTGAGGATCTGGTCCTTGGTGTAGGTTTTTTCCAGATCATAGGCCAGAATGGCCTCTTTCATCTTGCGGGTATAGCTGCGCTCGGAGGTCAGCAGGAGCTGCTTGATAAGCTGCTGGGTGATGGTGCTGCCGCCCTCGCCCTGGCGTCCCTTGCGAAAATTGTTGATGGCCGCGCGCAGAATGGCCGTGGGGTCCACGCCCATGTGTCGGTAGAAGGCATCGTCTTCTGCGGCCAGAAAGGCCATGGGCAGATACCGCGATATCTCTTTGAGGCCGATGACATAGCGTTTTTCATGAAAAAGCGTGCCCAGGGTCGAGCCGTCACGGGCCAGAACAACCGTGGCCTGAGGCTGCTTGTACTCTGCTATGCGGTTAATGTCCGGAAGGTCGCGCGAGGCCCAGTAAAAGAGCATGACCACGCCGCTTCCGCCAAGGAGGCCGCAAATAAGTATAATGCCAATCAGCCAGAGAGTGATTTTTTTCCATGACAGACGAATTTTCATGGCAGGGCGATACCGTTTTTTTGCTTCGGCGTAAAGAGTGCGTCCAAAGCCCGGGCGCTGCGGGCTGCGAAGGGTGTGGACGGGGGGTGTACGCCTGAAATGGTGGATAAGGTGGCTTTTTACAAACAAACAATTGCATGTTGCAAATATGTTGGATTGTAAAGCGTGTTTTTTTGAAGCTGCGCCGGTGGGCCATCTGGATCTCGCCGACGGGCGGGGCAGTTGCCTGCGGGCCGCGAGCGGTGTGCCCGTGCGTTTGCAGGCCGTAACGGGCAGAGGGCAGTGAGCGTGGCAAACCCTTTGGTAAAATATACTCTCAGCTATCAATTTTCAACTTTCAATTTTCAACAAAAGGGGGCCGCGCTGGAAAATAAAAAGCGGAAGGTTTCCCTTCCGCTTTTTTTCCGAAATGTAAAGGCTCGGACTACACGCAGCCGGTGGGCTTGGGCAGGCCGGCCATTTTGCATGCGCCTTTGCCGGGGCCAGAGGGGAACAGTTCGTAAACTTCCTTCAGCTTGTACCCGGTGTTCTTGGACAGAATGCGGACCATGGGGGCGATGCCGTTCTTCTTGTAGTAGTCCTGCAGGAAGTCAAGAATCTTCTGGTGGTCGGCGGTGATTTCAGAGATGCCTTCGGATTCTTTTACATAATCCATCCATTCGGGGCACCAGTCGTCAAAACGCAGAAGGAAACCGTCTTCGTCAACTTCAAAGCTTTTACCTTTATAGGTGATCTCAGCCATGCGTGTGTCCTCCTTGGACAGATAGTACTCAACCTCGCCGGAGCAAGATACTCCAGGCGCAGCCAACCGGGGTTACCCGGCCGAATTCCTCCGATGGGGCGCGAAAGCGTAATGCAATCACAACGAATGCCTTTATGCCATAAAAAAATTTTGATGGCAAGCCCTGGCTCGTTTTTTTGGCCTGCCCAACCGATCTAGTCAAATTTTTTTCTTAGTCATCTCAATGTGATAATTGAATCCCGATCTCATGACTCAACCATCTTGACGGATGCAATACAGCACTCGCCCAAGCTTTGCAACTTCTTCCATAAGGTTGTCTTCAGCGGTTTTATCGCCAAGATCACGCACTCGTATGAAAAGGTGACGATTGCCATCGTCATTGCTCACGGTAAGTACCGACAGCAGGCGCGCGTTGTGGGTGCGCAGCGCGTCAAAGACGGGGCGCGCCGTGCCCGGCTGGTCGGGCAGTTCGATGGCGAACTGAAGGCCGCCAAGGCGTGCGCCGGTGATGTCCACCAGAGCCTTGAAAACATCGTGGTCAGAAATGATGCCTACCAGCGTTCCGTTTTCTTCCACCACCGGCAGCCCGCCGACCTTGTGGTCAAGCATGAGCAGGGCGGCCTGCTCCACCGTGTCGGAAGGTTTGACGGTAAGGGGGTTAGGAGTCATAATGTTTTTGGCTTTCAGCTCGGCCAACAGGTAGTGCATTTCATACATGTCGAGCGTGGTGGCCTTGGAGGGGGAGGCGTCACGCACGTCACGGTCGGAGATAATGCCAACGACACGTCCCGCATCGTCAAGGACGGGCAAACGGCGGACGTGATGATCCTTCATAAGTTTGCCGACCTTGAGCAGGGACGTCTCCGGGGTGACGCTGACAACATCGGTGGTCATCCAGTTCTGAACAGGCATGCTACCCTCCGGCTTTTCGATGCGGTTTGATGGTTCTGCGGCCGCCGTGTACAGCGGCCTTTTTCTGTTTATACAACAACAAACGGATGCTGCACAAGTGCGCGCCAGGGTATTTCCGGCGTGCCTGGCGGCGTATATCAGGTGCGTATGGAAGTATATCTGGATTGCGGCGGCGGCATCAGCGGCGACATGACCCTGGCGGCCCTGGCCCACCTTGGCGTGGACTTTGCCCCTCTCACGGCGGCTCTGGAAAAAGCGGGCGTGGCCTGTGAGCTTGAGGTGCGCGAAGAAGTCAGGGCGGCTGGCCCCGGCCGTTGCGTTGACGTGCGTTGGCGGCATGAAGGGCAGCCCTTGCGCCACCCTGCGGACATTGCCGCCATCTTCAATGCCGTGGATCTGCCCGCCGCTGTGCGCCAGCGCGCCCTGTCCGTGCTGGATGCCCTGACCCTGGCCGAGGCTCACGCCCATCAGATAGCTCCTGAAAAGGTGCATTTTCATGAAGTGGGGGCAGTGGACACCCTGGTGGACATCCTTGGCGTGTGCTATGGCCTTGCGCAATTGGGGGCGCGCAGGATCACGGCTTCGTCCCTGCCCTGGTTTTCGGGCAGCATTGACTGCGCACACGGGCGTATTCCCCTGCCTGCGCCCGCCACGGCCTGGCTTTTGCGCGACAAGCCCGTGTACGCCACCGATGCGCGCGAAGAACTGATCACCCCCACCGGGGCGGCTTTGCTGCATGCACTCACGGACGAATTTACCGGAGCCCCCAGCGGCACCCTCAGGGCCATGGGTACGGGCTATGGCTCACGTCCGGCTGCGTCGGGCCTGCGGGTCTGGCTGCTGGATGCGGCCCCCCAGGCAGACCATAGCCTTGGCGGGCGCGAACTGGTCAGCCAGCTTGAGACTCATATCGATCACCTCACCGGTGAAGAGCTTGGTCAGGCCCTCACGGTTCTGGCCGACATGCCCGAGGTGCTGGATGTCCTGTGGTTGCCGGGAACGGGCAAGAAAAACCGTCCTTCGGGTCTGCTGCGCGTGCTGTGCCTTGTGGGAGACGAAGACGCCGCAAGCCGTGCCGTGGTGCGGCACACCCATACCCTGGGGCTGCGCTGCCAGCGTATGGAGCGTCTGGTGCTGCCGCGCAGGGCTGCAACGGCCAGAGTGGCGGGGCGGGATATGCCCGCCAAGCTGTATGAAGTAGAGGGGCGCGGGTATGTGCGTCCCGAAGCCGACGCCCTGGGGCGGGCCGCGCATGAGGATGGCCTTGGGACTCCCGCGTTGCGTCTGGCCGTTGACCCTGAAAAAAGCTCGAAATTTTAAAAATTATTAAGGAAGCGCTGATTTGTTCCGCTTGGCTGATTTGCTTCACTTTTTTTGAGGCAGTCGAGGACGGAAGAGTCCACTCCTGCTTCAAAAAAGATCGCGCCTTGCCAAAGGAAATACCAGCGCGTTTTCAGGAGGCTCTTCAATCCGTGTTTCATTAAAAAAAGTGTAATAGTTTCAATCTGAAGACGGGTAATTTGCAAAGACCTCTTGCGTCCGGGAACGCATAGGCATATGGAAACTCAGGGCTGTGTGCCCTTCAAGGAGGATACCAATATGACCATGCAAAATCTCTGGCGGCCTTTGGGGTTGTGCACCCTTGCCGCGGCTCTGTGGATCGGGGCTCCGGTTCAGGCAAACGCGGACGTTTCCGGTGCTACGCCGGGCGTCATGCTTGTGGCTCGCAATGACCAGCAGTACAACGGCGACCAGGGCATGAACGCCCCCGCCCCGCACAAAAAAGACGCCAGGGGCCTCAAGGGCGCCAAGGCTCCCAAGGGCCCCAAGGCCGGGCACAACGTCAAGCCCGCGCCCCATAAAGACCCCAAGGGCGGCGCTTATGGCCAGCATCCCGGCCCAAAGAACGGCAAAGCCCCCCAGGCAGGTCGCCCCGGCGACAACAAGGGGCCGCGCAACGACAAGATGGGTCGTCCCAACGACAGGAATCCCAACGGCGACAGGATGGCTCGTCCCAACGACAGGAATCCCAACGGCGACAGGATGGCTCGCCCCAACGACAGGAATCCCAATGGCGACAGGATGGGTCGTCCCAACGACAACCGCCCCGGCAAACGTCCTGAAGCTCCGCGCCGCGCTCCGCAGCGTGTAGAAGGCGACGTTAACAACTAGAGCGTTTCAAGTGAGATTGTTCGGCGGTTGCGTAAGCAGACGTCCACTGTCGTAGTGCAGGCGCGATTTTTTCGTGCTTGAGCAGCCAATGGGGGCGTGCCGTAAACTTTGAGAATGTATTTTCGCAAAGGTACAGGGCCCTGACGACTGACGCATTTTCCGCCAGCCGCATGCGGCTCACAGGCAATCTCTTCGCGGCTGCACACCCTGGAGACCCCCCCGTAAACGCATGGTTTGGCAGCAATAATTAAAGCCCCGCAAGCTACAAAGCCTGCGGGGCTTTTTTTGTGTGTCGCGCTGTGGTCAGCGATGCTGCCGCCAGAGCAGTTTCACTTTTAAAATTTCCTTAGATGTAATGTCCCTGCAGGTTGTTCATCCTCTCCCTCAGGAATACTGCATCTAAACCACGATAAGAGTTTTAGGGGGTGGGGGTGTGGGGGAGGAGACCCTTTTGCAAAAGGGTCCCTCCCCCACAAAGCACGCAAGTTAAGCGGCGGCAGCGGCTTTGACGTTGCTGCGGTGGAAGAAGAGGGCGATTATGGCTGCCATGATGTTGGAGCAGCACAAAAAGCCAAAGGCCACATTATAGTTCTGCACGCCGTCACTGGCGGTGGTAATGAGCAGGCCCACGACAATGGGGGCCAGAAAGCCCGCGAGCTGCCCGGCGGTATTGACGATGCCCATGGCGCGTCCCGCGATTTCCTTGGGCACTTCCATCATGGGCAGGCTGAAGACCGACGCCACGCAGCAGAAGCAGAAGTACCCGGCGATGACGTTGAAGATCATCAGGCTGGTCACGCTTTCAGCCGTGAACATGAGATAGAGGAAAAGCGCCATGCACAGCTGGGTGACAATGACATAATGGAAGCGGTATTTTTTCAGTGCGCCGTCCATGAGGTAGCCGGAAACAATGGCGCCGATGAAGCCCGCAAAAAAGGGCAGCGACGCGGCAATGCCCATCTGCCCCATGGCCAGGCCACGGCTTTTGACAAGATAGGTCGGCAGCCAGGACATGTAGCCCCAGGCCACGGTATTGCTGAAGAAAAGCAGAAGAAACGACTTCCAGACCACGGGCGTGCTCAGTACCTGCATAAAGGTCAGGCGTTTTTGCTCCACGCCCTGCGCGGAGGAATCTTCTTCCAGTTCCCGGAGTTCCTCCTCGCTGACGCCTTTCTTTTCCTTGGGATTGTCATAGAGGGTGAACCAGACCCAGATGCAGAGCAAAAAGCCCGGGATGCTCAGATAGTGGAACACGGCCCGCCAGCCCCAGTATGACATGATGGCCACCACAAAAAGAGGGGCCAGGGCGGGTCCCAGCGAGTTGGTGCTCATCATGATGGAGTTGGCGCGTCCGCGCTCCGAGGCGGGCGTCCAGACTGCCAGGGATTTCCACGTGGCGGCGGGGCCGATGCCTTCACCAATGCCGAAACAGATGCGGATGATCACAAGGCCGATCAGGCTGCTGGCGTAACCAGTGAACAGGGTAAAGATGGACCACCATGCAATGGCGAACACCAGAACTTTGCGCGCTCCGAAGCGGTCGCTCAGAATGCCCCCGGGGATCTGGCAGAGGGCGTAACCGGCAAAAAAAGCGCTCATGACCACGCCCATTTCACCAGCGGAAAGATTAAAGTCGTCCGCAATGTACGGTATGGCCGTCGACATGACCATGCGGTCAAGGTAGGAAACCAGCCAGACCACAAAAACCACGGCCAGCGATGTATGCCTGTGCTTCCAAGTAAATCCCATAAGGCGTCTCCTTCTGTTTGTTACGGAAGCGCTGATTAAAGAGCCTCCTGGAAACGCGCAGGTATTTCCTTTGGCAAGGCGCGATTTTTTTGAAGCAGGAGTGGACTCTTCCGTCCTCGACTGTTTCAAAAAAGGTGAAGCAAGTCCGCCAAACGAAATAAATCAGCGTTTCCTTATCTGTCAGCCGGGGCACACGCGCGCGACCCGGCTGCAAGGTTATTATCCAGCGTCCTTGGCCAGCCAGTCCAGGGCTACTTGCGCGTAGAGCGCCGCGCCGTATACCAGGCTTTCGTTGTCCACGTTGAACGCAGGGTTGTGCCAGGAGAACTTGATGCCCTTATCGGGATTGCCGCTGCCAAACCATGAGAAAATGCCCGGTGTTTCGGCCATGTAGCAGGCAAAATCCTCGCCTCCCATGCTGGGCGTGCACGGCAGGATATTTTCTTCGCCATACACTTCTTTCATGGGGCCCTGACGCATCCATTCCGTAAGTTCCGGCGGGTTGTTCACATTGGGGACGAGCTTGTTGTATTCAAAATCGGCCGTAACCCGGTATGCGGCGGCCGTATTGTCGATGATGCGGCGCAGCCGGTCTTCAAGCTCGTTGAAAAGTTCAAGGTCAAAGCAGCGTACCGTACCCTGCATGGTGACGGTATCGGGAATGACATTGGCCACCGTGCCGCCGTGTATGCTGCCGATGGTGACGACCACGGCGTCGGTGGGGCGCATTTCGCGGCTGACGATGCTTTGCAGTGATGCAATGATGGCCGCAGCGGCCACAACGGGGTCATGGGCCAGGTGCGGCACTGCTCCGTGGCCGCCCTTGCCGTGTACTGTGATGGAAATGAAGGCCGAACAGGCCATGATGGAACCGGAGGAGATCAGACCTTTGCCGGCCGGATATTCGCAGTTATTGTGCTGGCCGAAAATGAAATCCACATGGGGATTTTCAAGCACGCCCTTTTTGACCATGAGAGCGCCGCCCGAGAAGATTTCTTCCGCAGGTTGAAAGATGAATTTTACCGTGCCCTTGAGGTCGTTTTTATGTTCGGCCAGAAGGCGGGCCGCGCCCAGCAGGGCGGCCATATGGCTGTCGTGCCCGCATGCGTGCATGACGCCCTGATTTTCCGAAGTGAAGGGGACGCCGCTTTTTTCCTCAATAGGCAGGGCGTCAATGTCGGCCCGCAGGGCCACGCACTTGCCGGGGCGGGGGCCGTGCAGCAGGCCCACAACGCCTGTTTCGCCGCCCCAGTCCACAATTTCTATGCCCATGGCGGCAAGTTCTTTTGTCAGATACTCGGTCGTCCAGAATTCCTTGAAGCTCAATTCGGGGTGCCGATGCAGAGTTTCACGCCACGTCGCCAGTTGGGATCTGATGTTTTCCGCTTTTTTGCGCATATGGTACATGATTTTCTCCTTTGCTGGAGACATTCCACCCTCGGGCAGGGGGGGACTGCCGACAGCTTGATCACGTAGTGGATGCTATGACACGCTGGAACCATATACCCAGCTCATAGCGATGGCAATTGCTAATGAAATGATTTTGTTAGATTAAATCCCAGAAAGTTTTTTGAAGGTAAGGGAGATGAAGGGCTGGAAGGCCTGCTTGCAAAGGCCGTGGGTTCCAGGGCAATTTCATTGTGATGGAAGCTGCGCTGATGATTGGTGAGCGGGCGCTCGCCTGGAAGGGTAAGCGCAGTGTGTCTGCGCGCACCTGAGCGGCGCTGCGAAATCGTTGAGGACGAATACCCTCAACAGCGCTCCAGAGCATTTTCGCATTGAGAATATCCATTCTCAATGCTTTCAAGACGACTGCTTCGGCGCGTAACAGCGCAAATAAATAGCGCTTACGCCTCTGCGGCGGGCGGCAGCGTGAGCAGACGCCAGATCAATTTCAAAGTGAAATTGATCTAAAAAAGTGCCGCTGCTGTAACCAGCGGCACTTTCACAATAGCGCAATTGGAATCGTATTACCAGTCCAGCGTGACCTTGAAGGCGCGGGCCAGGTCTTCCACGTCTTCGTTGGCAATGACGCTGTCGCCGGACTTGATGGTCAGGCGGCTGTCGGCGGTGACCACGCCCACCCGTGAGCAGAGTTGCCACTGCCCAAAGGCGTCAAAGATCATGGCCAGTTCGGGCTTGACGCTCACAAGCAGGCGGCTGGCGCTTTCGCTGTACAGCAGTTCTGTCTTGTTCATGCACTGCAGGGCGTGTACGGCGTCCAGGTTGAGTTCCGCGCCCAGGCGGCCGCCGATGCACATTTCAGCCAGGGCCACGGCCAGGCCGCCGTCAGAGCAGTCGTGGCAGGCAGAGATGGCCCGCTGGCCCATGAGGGCGGAAACCGCGCGGTAGCGCGCCATGGCGGAGGCGGCGTCCACATGGGGCACATGGCCGCCCTTGAGGCCCAGTTCGTCAGCGGCCTCGCTGCCCGCCATTTCGTTCCAGGTGCCGCCCAGCAGGTAGATGTAGTCGCCGGCTTTCTTGAAGTCCGACGTCTGGGTGGCCGTGACGTTGCGGATGACGCCAAGCACGGAGAACAATACCGTGGGCGGGATGGAAATGCGCTCGCCGCCGCCGGTGTAGTCGTTCTTCATGGAGTCCTTGCCGGAAATGCAGGGCACGCCGAAGGCAAGGCTGAACTGGCGCAGGGCGCGGCAGGCGCGCACAAGCTGTGCCAGTTTGTAGCGTCCGTCAGGATTGGAGGGGCTGACCACTGGGTCGCACCAGCAGAAGTTGTCCACCCCGGCCAGGGCGTCGGGGTCCGCGCCCACGGCCACGGCATTGCGTATGGCCTCGTCCATGGCGTTGGCCATCATCCAGTAGGTGTCGTAATCACTGAACTTGGGGCAGATGCCGTGGGAGATCACAAGCCCGGCGTCGGATTCCAGCAGGGGGCGCAGCACGCCCGCGTCAGCCGGGCCGTCGCGCTTGACGCCCACCAGCGGCTTGATAACGCTGCCGCCGCGCACTTCGTGGTCGTACTGGCGGATGATGTATTCCTTGGAGCAGATGTTGAGGCGGCTCAGCATGCGCTTGAGAAAAGCGCCCTGATCCGCGTCGGCCACATCCACGCTGATTTCCTTGATTTCAGGAGTCTTCCACTCGGCTTCCAGCTCAAGCTGCGGCACGCCTTCGTGCATGAACTGCATGGGCATGGAGGCCACGATGCGGTCATTGTAGCGCACCTCGAAGTAGCCGGATTCGGTGAACGTGCCAAGGGCCGTGGCTTCCACGTCCATGCGGGCGGCCAGTTCCATGAATTCGTCCAGCTTTTCGGGCGGCACGGCCAGGGTCATGCGTTCCTGCGCTTCGGAGAGCAGGATTTCCCAGGGGCGCAGTCCGTCGTACTTGAGGGGGGCCTTGGCTATGTCCAGCACGCAGCCGCCCGTGTCTTCGGCCATTTCGCCCACGGAAGAGGACAGACCGCCAGCGCCGTTGTCGGTAATGGCGTGGTAGAGGCCAAGGTCGCGGGCGCGCATGATGAAGTCGTACATCTTGCGCTGGGTGATGGGGTCGCCGATCTGCACGGCAGTGGCAGGGGAGCCTTCGTGCAGCTCTTCGGAAGAGAAGGTGGCCCCGTGGATGCCGTCCTTGCCGATGCGTCCGCCGGTCATGACGATGAAGTCGCCGGTTTCGGCCTTCTTGAACCAGCCGGGGCGGCCGTGTATTTCGGCAGGAATCACGCCGACAGTGCCGCAGTAGACCAGCGGCTTGCCAAGATAGCGTTCGTCAAAGACCAGGGAGCCGTTGACCGTGGGAATGCCGGACTTGTTGCCGCCGTGCTCCACGCCTTCGCGCACGCCTTCCAGCACGCGGCGGGGGTGCAGCAGGCGCGGGGGCAGGGCCTTGTCGTGGAAGGGCGAGGCAAAGCAGAACACGTCCGTATTGCAGACAAGTTCCGCGCCCATGCCCGTGCCCATGGGGTCGCGGTTGACGCCCACAATGCCCGTGAGCGCGCCGCCGTAGGGGTCAAGGGCCGAAGGGCTGTTGTGCGTCTCCACCTTGATGCAGGCGTCGTAGCCGTTGATAAAGGCGATGACGCCCGCATTGTCCTTGAACACGGACTTGCAGTAGTCATTTTCGCCCATGCGCTCGCGCAAAATGGCCGTGGCGTCGCGGATGCAGGTTTTGTACAGGTTGTCCACCACTTCGTGGCGGTTCGTGTCCGCATCGGTGTAATTGATGCGCGAGGCGAAAATCTTGTGTTTGCAGTGCTCGGACCAGGTCTGGGCCAGCACTTCCATTTCCACGTCAGTGGGGTCGCCGGGCAGGCCCAGGGCCTTGCGGCGCTCCACTTCGTCGGGGGCGGTGAACTGCTCGCGGATGCTGTGCATTTCCTTGAGGTTCAGCGCCCAGGTATTGGCGCGGCTGGCCTGGGTGAGGTCGTCGTCGCTCATGCCGGACAGGGTGATGGTGTCCACCGTGTCATTGGCCTCGCCGGTGACCTGCGCGGCCTGCGCATCAAAGCCGGGGCTGGCCTGCCATTCTTCACGGCTCTTGATGCGGTAGCGCTGGATGAGCGTGTTGCAGAGCAGGTCGCGGGCCAGCATGTCCACCTGTTCGCGGGTCAGGGGAGCGGCGGGATCATTGACGATGCGGTGCTGCACGGCGGTGTAGACGCGCAGGCTGTCACGCGGGATGTCCAGCACCATGGCGGCGGTGTCGCGCGCGGTGCGGGCCTCGTTGTCCGTCACGCCGGGGCGAAAGCCCACTTCCACATACCAGTCCGGTTCGGGCTGGCCAGCGGGCAGAGGCTCGAGAGAAGCGGCCTGCAGGATGGGGTCATGCCAGATGCCTTCGTCCAGCAGACGCCTGACCTGGGCCTCGCTGAGGCCCTCGGCCGTAAAGACCTTGATCTGACGCACGGAACCCGTGGAAAGGTTAAGGGCTTTGAGCAGGTGCTGGGCCGTCTTGCGACCCTGAGTATCGTCCAGTCCGGCGTGCAGGCCGGTTTCCACCCGGTAGAGCATTGGTGCTTCCTCGTGAGGTTACAGCTTATTTCTTTCTGTCGCGCACATAGTCGGCCATGTTGTACATGACCTTGCGCTCCGGCTTATCGGGCAGGCTGCCAAGGGCACGCCTTGCCGCGTCAAGAAAAGTGTCGGCCTGTGTGCGCACGGCGGCGTCAAAGCCCGCTTCGCGTATGCGCAGGGCAATGGCCTCGGCGTCGGCCTCGGTCATGCTCAGGCTGGTAAAGGCCACGTCAAAATCCTTGCGCTCAGCCTCGTTCAGGCTTTCACGGTAGAGGCGCAGGGGCGGGGTCAGCTTGCCCTCGCGCACGTCGCCCCCCGTGGGCTTGCCCGTGGCGCTCTCGGGGGCAAAGTCCAGCGCGTCGTCCACCATCTGAAAGGCCATGCCCAGGTTCTCGCCATAGGTGGCGGCAGCGGCCACGGCAGCGGCGTCGGCCCCGGCAGCCAGCGCGCCCATCTCGCAGGCGGCGCGGATAAGCCATGCGGTTTTGCCGCGCACCATATCTTCGTACTGTTCAGCGCTGGTGTCCACCCGGCCCTGGGACGCGATTTCAAGAATCTCACCCGCCGCCGTGCGGCTTGTGGCCTCGGAAAAGCAGCGTGAAAGGCGCGGGTCGTCCCTTTGCGCCACCAGGGCGTTGGCCCCGGACAGCAGGGCGTCGCCCGCCAGAATGACGCTGGACACGTTGTAGAGCGTGTGGGCCGCGGGTTTGCCCCGGCGGCTCACGGCATTGTCCAGCACATCGTCGTGCAGCAGGGTGGCGGCGTGCAGCATTTCAAGGGTGACGGCCAAATCCAGGATATCTTCATTGCCGTTGCCCAGCAATCGTGCTGTGAGCACGGTGAGCAGGGGCCGCAAACGCTTGCCGCCAGCCTGAAAAATATGGCGGGTTATGGGGCGGACGGGTTCGGGCAATGTGTCCACGGCCTTGTCCAGAGCGCGGTTGATGGCCGGCAGTTCCAGGGCGAGGCGTGCTTTGAGTTGAATCATGTCGCTACTCAGATGAGGTTAAGGGCGGGCAGCACCTGTGCCAGTGCGCGCAGGGCGCCGGGAAAATCTTTTTCTTCCCTGGCGCGCGGCCCCACCTTGTTGGACACGCTGCGTACTTCCACACAGGGAATCCCCTGGCGTGCGCAGGCATATGCCACGGCAAAGCCTTCCATATTTTCAAGATCGGCCTGATACCTGCCCCGCAGATCCGCCGCTCTGGCAAAACTGGCGCTGACGCCCGCCACGGTGAGCGAACGGCAGTCAGCCAGAGCGTCCTTGGCGCATCTGCCGCCAAAGGGGGCCAGAGCCTCCACGCCGGACAGCGTCAGGCGGTCGCGCACGGCTTCGCCCTGCGGGGGCTGCCACTGCGGAAAGCCAAAGGCCCCGGCTGTGACGCTTTGGCCATCGTGCAGACCGTATTCGGGCCAGATTTCTTCCCGAACAAGGCAGTGCGAAAGCAGGGGCCTCACTTCAAGGTCAAATGCGCCTGCCAGACCCGCGTTGAGCACCGCGCTTACGGGCGTGCCTTCGGCCGCCGCCCGGCTCAGGGCATGGCCCATGGCCAGGGCCGCGTTGATGGGGCCAATGCCCGTGATGCAGCACAGGGCGTTTCCTGCCTTGAGGCGTACCGGCCACAGCTGCATTTCGGGCCAGTCTGCGGGGGCGGCAGCTGCTCCGACTTCGCCGGAGTGGGCGGCAGCTGCGCTGGCCGCATCGGATTGGGAGTCAGCTGCGCTGCCCTTGCCGGATTGGGCGTCAGCCGTCAGAGGCGGCGCAAAGTCCGGCAAAAGGCCCGCCAGTTCCGGGCCGGTGGCGGCGCAGACAAGCAGGGTCACGCGGCTCACAGCCTCCAGTAGTCTATGCCCGCGCCGCTCATGGCGGCGGGGTCGAAGAAGCTTTTTACGTCCAGCACCACGGACTTGTCCGGCTGAGCAAAGAGACTCCTGATTGCTTCGGGTGTCAGGGCCTTGTAGGCGCTGTGGCCCACGGCCAGGATGACGGCGTCAAGATTGCGCAGGTCTTCCTGCGGCAGCAGAATCTGACCGTATTCGTGCAGGGCTTCGGCGGGATCGGCCTCGGCATCGCTGACCAGCACCTGCACCCCGTAGTCTTCAAGCTCACGGATGACGTCCACCACGCGGGTGTTGCGCAAATCTGGCACGTTTTCCTTGAAGGTAAAGCCAAAGATGCCCACGCGCGCGCCGCTGATGACGCGGCCGCTCTTGATAAGGCGCTTGACCGTGCATTCGGCCACGTATTTGCCCATATTGTCGTTGATGCGGCGGCCAGCCAGTATGACTTCGGGGTGATAGCCCAGTTCCTCGGCCTTGTAGGTGAGGTAGTAGGGGTCCACGCCTATGCAGTGTCCGCCCACGAGGCCGGGACGGAAGGGCAGGAAGTTCCACTTGCTGCCCGCAGCTTCCAGCACTTCAAGGGTGTCGATGCCCAGACGGCCGAAGATGATGGCAAGCTCGTTCATGAGGGCGATATTGAGGTCGCGCTGGGTGTTCTCGATGACCTTGGCGGCCTCGGCCACCTTGATGCTGGAGGCGCGGTGTATGCCCGCCGTGACGACGGAGCCGTACACCTTGACCAGCAGGTCGGCGGTGGGGTCGTCGGAACCGGAAACGACCTTGGTGATGGTTTCGAGGGTATGCACCTTGTCGCCGGGATTGATGCGTTCCGGCGAATAGCCGATGGTGAAGTCCTTGCCAAAGGCAAGCCCGGACTCGCGCTCAAGGATGGGCACGCAGATTTCTTCGGTAAGGCCGGGGTAGACGGTGGACTCGTACACCACGACGCAGCCCCTGCTCATGTTCTGGCCAACGGTTTTGCTGGCGCCCACCACGGGGGTGAGGTCAGGGGAGCGGTGGCCGTCAATGGGCGTGGGCACAGCCACGATGATGACGGCGGCCTGCCTGAGTTCGGCTGGGTCGCAGGTGTAGCGCACGTCGGCGGTCTGCAGTTTGCCATCGTCCACCTCGCGGGTGCGGTCATGGCCGTCCTGCAGTTCCTTGACGCGCTGGGCGCTGATGTCAAATCCCAGCACCTTCATGTGGCGCGAAAGGGCAACAGCCAGGGGCAGCCCCACATAGCCCAGGCCAACCACGGCCAGCGTTTCCTTGCCTTGCTGCAGAGCCTCGAATGTCACCATAATTTCATTCCTTTACAAAACAAGCTTTTTTCGTCACCAAGAAAAGCATGGAATTTAATATTGAACTCTTTTTACGCGCCCTGGGTCTTGCCATCGTGCTCGAGGGCCTGTGCTGGACGTTGTTTCCCGGCGGCATGCGCCGCGCACTGCTGCAATTGCTGCCTTTGCCCGAAAGCCGCCTGCGCGTGGTGGGGCTGGCGGCTCTGGCTCTGGGCCTGCTGCTTGTACGACTTGCATCGTAGGGGGGCAGTCCCTCTGGCAGTCGCTTTGGCGACCGTTTTGGCGGCAGCTAACGCGCCTTTTCTCCCACATGCAGGCAGACGATGCCTGACGTGAGCTTTTGGTACCACGCTTTGGAAAACCCGGCCTTGCGCAGTTCCTTTTCAAGCTCAACAGCCGAAGGAAAGGCGCGGATGGTGTCGGCCAGGTAGCCGTAAGCCGCAGGGTCTTTGGAAAACAGGCGGCCAACGCGGGGCAGCAGAAAATTCAGGTACAGGTTGTAAAGGCCGCCCCAGATGCGCTCCCGCCCGGAACCGAACTCAAGAATACAGGCCCGTCCGCCGGGGCGCAGCACGCGCAGCATTTCGGCAAAAGCCGCTTCGCGCGGGATGATGTTGCGGATGCCAAAGGCTATGGTCAGGCAATCCACCGAAGCGTCGGGCAGGGGCAGGCGCTTGGCGTCAGCCGCCACAGGCAGGATGCACCGGGCGTTTTCTCCCTTGAGCTTGCGGCGACCCTGCACCAGCATGGGCGGGCAGAAATCCAGCGCGGGCACAAGGGCCGTGGGGTGCTGACGGCGTATGGCCAGGGAAACATCCAGCGTGCCAGCGGCCAGATCCAGCACAACACCGGTATCGCCCAGGCGAACGTTGCGGGCCAGCACCTTGCGCCAGTACTGGTCAAGGCCCAGGCTGAGAACGCGGTTCAGCAGGTCGTAAAAGCGTACAATACGGCCAAACATGCCAGCCACGGCCACGTCATGGGCAGGCCGGGGAGCCTGTTGCGGCGCGGCTGCCGGGGCTTGCCCGTCTTCCTGCCGGAAATGCCGAGAAGAATCCACTTATTTTCCCTTGTTGTCCTGATCCGCATCAACGCCGATGGCGGCGCAAACCACCCGGTAGACCGAGGGAAAAACCTCGGCAAAGTTACCGGGGGAAACCGTGCGCGTTTCAATGAATTTGGCGGTCAGTTCCTTGGCCACCTGCAGGGCTTCCTTGCGATCCTTGTCCATACGGTCCTCGTGCCTTGTTACGGCCGCTTGTCGCCAGCAGCCAGGTGCTTGCGATTGCTGGCCGACGAAAAAAAACCCGCCCGTAGGGGAATGGCCTTGACCCACAGCGGGTATTGCCTGGACGGGAAACGAACGGAAACTCAAGCCCCCGCCCATTTTTATATATGTGTCAGAGCATTGCTACCTTGAAACTGCTCTGGCGGCTGTGCGCGCACATGCCTGTTGTCAGGGCGCAAGCGCCGTCTTTCCACGCGATCATGCCCGCAGCGGGGCCGCAGCGGGGCCGCAACGGCGTCGAAACGGGCGTTCCGTAACCTTTGGGAATGCCGTTCGCAAGGGCGGTCTGCTGCGGGGAGCGATCCGGTTTCGCAGGCTGCGGCATGCTGCCATGCCCTGAGCCTTTTTTGCTGAAACGCGGCCAGCGGCAACAGAAAAGTGCCATGACGCCGTGGTTCGGTTTCAAAGGGAAACCACGCGGCATGGATCAGCGGGCTGATGCTCCCATACTTCTGAAATCGCGCAACAGCATAAGCGTTCCGCTGCCGCTTGGCAAGCGCGGAGGCTCAGCCTGCACGGCTTTGGGGGGCACAAAGGGCTGACGGCGTGCCCGCAGCTTCGCGGAAAGGTCAGGGCAAAGCCCGGAAGCAGCCTGTCGCCGTCCAGCGCGCATCTTCGCCTGCGGCTGCCCGCGTCGCGCCGGGCGATCGCAATGGACAGAGCCTTACCGGTGGCATGTTCCCGTGGCCGACAAGGCCCGGCAAGGCCCGACAAGGCCCGACAAGGCCCGAAAAGGCCCGACAAGGCCCGGCAAGGCCCGAAAAGGCCCGAAAAGGCCCGAAAAGGCCTCGCGGCGGCCCGACGTTATTCGTTTTCCAGCAGACGGCCAATTTCTTCGCGCAGAATGCGGGCAGCCGCAGAAGCAGCGGCTTTTTCCACCCGATCGTTAAAGTGCGGCTCCAGTTCGTCCAGCCTGCTTTCAACCGCGTCCAGCCGCGCGGAAGCGCCGTGCATGGTCAGGTTGACCGCATGCATGCGATCATCCAGCAGGCTTTCCAGCAGCGCGGGGTCTTCGTGTCCGGCAGGCGCGTCGTGGGCTTGGGCCATGGCGTTTTGGGCCTCCGCGACCGCCTTTTCAGCGGCCTGCCGGGCTGCCGTGGCCGCCGCTTCTGCCGCCGCCGTGTTTATGCAGTCCATAAGGCGCTGGTGCAGGGGATGGTCTGTGTCAAAAAGAGCTTCAAGGGACGGCGTGCCGTCGGGCTGATCCTGCTGTTGTGCCGTGGCGCTGGCCACTGCCTGCGCGACGTTTTGGGCCGCGCTTTGGGCCGTATGAAGGGCTTCGGCGGCGGTCTGCGCCAGGCTTTCGTGAGAGGCCTGCGTCGCTGTATGCTTTTCATCCAGATCAGACTGTATCTGCTGTGCCGCCGATTTTGCCGCATCGGCTTCAGCGCGGGCCTGGTCGGCTTCGGCCCTGGCCTCGGCAACCGCCGCTTCCAGAGCCTGTACGCGATCGTCTGCCTGTTGCAGTTTTTCCGCGTACTGGTCAAGGCGCGCCATAATCTCCGTCATGTCCGGCGTGACTGTGGCCTGCCCGGCGGCGGCACTGGAGGCGTTGGCCGAAGGCGTGGCGGCACTGTCGGGGCGGGCTGCCGCGGCAACCTGGGCGGAGGGAACGGTGACCATGTTTCCTGCCAGGATGTCGTCCAGATCCACATCGGGCAGCCTGCTGCCGGACGGCTGTTCGGGCTGCTCTGCGGCAGGAGCTTCGGGCGTGGCCGCAGGATGGGCGCGATCGCGCTCTTCGGCATCGGCTGCCGCCAGAAGGGCGTCCAGATCAAATTCAAGTTTGTCGTTGGCCTTTGCCGGGTCGGCATCCGTGGGCTGGCTTGCGCCACTGGCCGCAGTTGGGGCCGGATCCGGCAGGTTGGGATCCGCCGGTTTGACGGATGACAGCAACTGGTCAAGATCCGCAGAAAGATCATCGGCCCTGGCGTCGGGCGCACTGGCCGGAGCGGGCTGCGCCTGGGGCGCGTCCTGGGTTTTGGCCGCATCCTTGTCTGCACCATGCTCCGGCTTGTCGACCATTATGGATTGCAGCAGGACGTCCAGATCGTCATGGAGGTCATGGGCGGGGGCGTCCTGCGCAGGGCTAGCAGCGGCCGGGGCCGCAGGCTGCGCCGGAGTTTGCGCCTGACTTTTGTCTTTGGACTGCGCCTCTTTTGCGTCGGGCTGGTTCGCGGACGGCGTCGCCTCGCGCAACAGGGACTCAAGTTCGTCGGAAATGACAGGCTCCGGCATGGTTCCGGCGGCCAGCAGATCGTCCAGATCCGTCGAATCCTTATGGGGGGACGTGCCCGCGCCCTTGGAGGAATCTTCCGGTGCAGGGCGTGATGCGCCGTTCAGACTGCCGAGCATCTGATCCACGGCATTGTCGGTGTCTTCCGGCGAGGGCGCAGCATTTTCATGCGGGCGGGGCTGGGGCGGAATATCCAGTGAATTCAAAAGACTGTCAACATCACCTATGCCGGGCATGTGCAATTCTTCGTGGGGGTCCACAATATGGCCGTCAGGCATGCGCACGGGCGCGTCCGAATCCGCCTGCTCCATGCCGCTCTCCGCGCTGCCGTCCCCGGCGTTGGACTGGGCGGCAGGGGCCGCCTCCGCGTCTGCGCCGCCTTCATCCTTATATTCCATCTGCGCCAGCAGGTCGTCAATTTCCGCTTCTGCAGCGACATTCTGACCGCTGTCATTCAGGCTGCGCATGTGGGTGTGCAGGTCGTCATCCTGACCGGCGGCCGGGCTTGAGGCCTCGGTATCGGCCTCCGGAACGGCGCCTTTTTCGATAAGCTCGGTCAGGTCGATGATTTCTTCAGTGTTTTCATGGGTGTCTTGGGCAGCCATGCGCGACCTCATGTGTTTAGGAACATTGGCGTAAGGGCCGGAAGGGGGCGGGATTTTCGCCTGTATGCGGTATGACGGTTGTTGGCCGTGCCGCGAAAGCAAAATACGTGCAAAGCCACGGTTTTTCGTATCAGGTTATGAAGAAAGACGCAAACTCCTCTGTTGTGCGGCTTTACGTGTCTTGAACCGAGCCAGCAAGGGTTTTAGAACATTTACACTTTTTTAAAGGTAACATGCCATAAAATAAAACTATTTCCAAAAAGAACCGGCCACCCTGATGGGTGGCCGGTAGAGATGGCAAATGACTAAACCGAGGATACGGTACTAGTCTTTTTTGTCTTTCTTGAGCCAGGACATCATGCTGCGCAGTTCCCTGCCCACGGTTTCGATCTGGTGTTCAGACTCGTTACGGCGGGTGGTCAGGAACATGGGATACTTGGCGCGGGCCTCAAGGATGAAGTTGCGGGCGAACACGCCGCTCTGAATATCCTTGAGCACGCCCTTCATTTCTTTTTTCACTTCTTCGGTGATCAGGCGGGGGCCGCTGACGTAGTCGCCGTATTCGGCGGTATTGCTGATGGAGTAGCGCATGCGCGACAGGCCGCCCTCGTACATGAGGTCAACGATGAGCTTCATTTCGTGCAGGCATTCGAAGTACGCCATTTCAGGCTGGTACCCGGCTTCCACCAGGGTTTCGAAGCCGGCCTTGATCAGGGCGGAAACGCCGCCGCAGAGCACGGCCTGTTCGCCGAAGAGGTCGGTTTCCGTTTCTTCACGGAAGGAGGTCTCGATGACGCCGGAGCGCGCGCCGCCGATGCCCTTGGCATAGGCCAGACCCATCTTGAGGGCGTTGCCCGTGGCATCCTGATGAATGGCCACAAGGCAGGGCACGCCGCCGCCTTCGGTGTAGGTGCGGCGCACCAGATGGCCGGGGCCCTTGGGAGCGATGAGGAACACGTCCACATCCTTGGGCGGCTGGATCTGGCAGAAGTGGATGTTGAAGCCGTGAGCAAACAACAGGGCCTTGCCCTTGGTCAGGTGGGGCTTGATGTCGTTTTCGTAAACAGAGGACTGCACTTCGTCGGGCAAAAGGATCATAATCAGGTCAGCCTGGGCAGCGGCCTCGGCTGCGGAAACAGGGGTGAAGCCATGTTCCTTGGCCAGGTCGTAGTTGGCGCCGCCGGGGCGCTGTCCCACCACAACCTTGACGCCGGAATCGCGCAGGTTCTGGGCGTGGGCGTGTCCCTGACTGCCGTAACCGATGATGGCCACGGTCTTATCTTTCAGGAGATTAAGGTCGGCATCCTGATCGTAATAGACTTTCATCTGAAATTCCTTTGAGATCTCTCGTTGTTAGCTAAAATTGCAGTTCTCTTCACCTGAAGGGAACATGGGGGGCCTTGCCGTATGCCCCGGCGGCAGTGCTGCCCTGCGGCAGTGCTGCGGCCTTGAGGCGCGACGGACGGAATCGGTCATGCCTGCGCGCAGGGGAACCCTTGGGGATAAAGGGCGTTCCGCCTGCGTCGCTCGCGCGCCGGAGAGGGCCTTGTGGGCCGTCGGGCACGAAAGCGGGCAGAGTCCGGGCGGTTAAGCCTAGTCCGCCTTTTTGGAACGGCGAATGGCCACAGAGCCTGTGCGCGCCAGTTCCTTGATGCCAAACCGCTGTAGCAGGTTGATGATGGCGTCCAGCTTGTCCTGGTTGCCGGTGGCCTCAATGGTCATTTCATTGGAGCTCACGTCCACCACCTTGCAGCGGAATATCTCGACGGTGCGCAGAATTTCACCCCGCATGGGGCCTTCTGCCTGCACCTTGACGAACATCATTTCGCGTTCCACGGCGGGTATGTCCGCGAAGTCCACCACCTTGATGACAGAGACGATTTTGTGCAGCTGTTTCATTATCTGCTCCAAAATCAGGCTGTCTCCCTCAGTGGTGATGGTCATGTGTGAAACGCCTTCTTCCAGGGCCGGGGCCACATTGAGCGAGTGGATGTTAAAGCCGCGCCCGCTGAACAGCCCCGCTACGCGGGAAAGGACGCCGGGTTCGTTTTCCACCAGCACAGAAAGCACATGTCTTTTGCTCATAGCCCCTCCCTTACACCAGCAACATTTCATCGAGCGCCGCACCGGCGGGCACGATGGGGTACACATTTTCCTCACGCTCCACCATAACGTCAATAAAGGCCGGATTGGGCGAGGCCAGGGCCTTTTCAAGCGTGGCACGCAGGTCTTCGCCCTTTTCGATGCGATAGCCCTCAGCGCCATAGGCTTCGGCCAGCTTCACAAAGTCCGGCTGCGCTTCCATGTTGGTGGAGCTGTAGTTCTGGTTGTAAAAGAGTTCCTGCCACTGGCGAACCATGCCGAGGTGGCGGTTGTTCAGGATGACCACCTTGATGGGCAGCTTGTTGGCCACCACGGTGCCCAGTTCCTGAATGTTCATTTGCAGCGAGCCGTCGCCCGCCACGGTGATGACCTTTTTGTCGGGAAAGGCGAACTGCGCGCCAATGGACGCGGGAAAGCCATATCCCATGGTGCCGAGCCCCCCGCTGGTCAGCAGGGTGCGGGGCTTGGTGAAGGAATAGAACTGGGCAACCCACATCTGGTGCTGGCCCACTTCGGTGGCGATGATGGCGTCGCCGTTGGCAAGTTCGTACAGGGTTTCAATAACTTCCTGCGGCTTGATATTGTGGTTTTTCTGGTAGCAGAGCGGTTTGCTCTTTTTCCATTCGCCCACGGCCTCAAGCCACGCGGCGTGCTCGCTGGCCCAGTCCTTGCCTTCAAGCTTGGCGTCGCAAATCTCGGACATGCCCTCAAGGGCCAGGCGGCAGTCGCCCACCACGGGAACCTGCACCTCCACATTCTTGCGAATGGAGGTGGGGTCTATGTCGATATGCACTATGCGCGCCTTGGGCGCAAAGCCCGTCAGTTTGCCCGTCACGCGGTCGTCAAAGCGCGCGCCCACGCAGACCAGCACGTCGGCGTTGTTGATGGCCAGGTTGGCGGCATAGGTGCCGTGCATGCCCACCATGCCGAGCCACAGCGGGTCTGTGGCCGGAAAGGCCCCAAGCCCCATGAGCGAACACGTCACCGGTATCTGCAGCTTGCGCGCAAGGCTTGTGAGCGCTTCGGCCGCATTGGACATGATAACGCCGCCGCCAGCCAGGATGACAGGGCGTTCGGCCCTGGCGAGTTCTTCCACCGAGCGCCGCAACTGGTTGAGGTTGGGCTTGTAGGTGGGGTTGTAGCTGCGCATGTAGACTTCTTCAGGCCAGATGAACTCGGCAGTGGCCTGCATGATGTCCTTGGGCAGGTCGACGAGCACGGGCCCGGGGCGGCCCGTGCGCGCCAGATAAAAGGCCTGCCGGATGGTAAGGGCCAGCTTGTTGATGTCCTTTACCAGGAAGTTATGTTTGGTGCAGGGGCGGGTGATGCCCACAATATCCACTTCCTGAAAGGCGTCATTGCCGATCAGTTTCGTGGGCACCTGCCCCGTAATGACCACTAGAGGAATGGAGTCGGAATAGGCTGTGGCGATGCCCGTCACCGTATTGGTGGCGCCGGGGCCTGAAGTTACCAGGCATGCGCCCACCTTGCCGGAGGCGCGGGCATAGCCGTCAGCCGCGTGCACAGCCCCTTGTTCGTGCCGTACCAGCACGTGACGGATTTCCTGATGTCGCGGCAGTTCGTCGTAAATGTCAATCACAGCGCCGCCGGGATACCCGAACAGCACGTCAACGCCTTCTCTCTTCAGGGACTCAAGGAGAATCTGCGCACCTGTACATTCCATGACCGGCTCCTTCGAAGCCATGCTAATCCTGTTTTTTCAGACGATCCAGGATTGCCATGAGCTGGGTTTTTCCTTCAAGCTTTTGCTTTTTCAGCTGCTTCAAGGTCTGTTCTTCAGTAGGGGTGCGGAAGGCCTTGCCTTCAAGCTTTTCCACCTGCTTTTCATAGAGCACATGATCTTCCCAAAGGGATTTCAGCTCCGGATCAGTGGCCGCATACTTGGTTAGGATTTCTAGTTCATGCTGATCCATAAGAAATCTCCATTGTTAGATGTTCGGACGCGGAATCCCGCGAGTGAAACCGGTGTTATTGCATGGTAAGGGCATACTGCGCCAATGAGGCAACCACGATACGGTTGAAAAGCTCAATGCACAGCAGCACCACCACAGGCGAAAAATCCATGCCGCTGGTGTAGGTAAAGGGCAACCACTTGCGCACGCGATAGAACACGGGCTCCGTGAGGGCGCGCAAGGTGCGCACTATGGGATTATACGGATCCGGTCGCACCCAGGTGAGCACGGCGGCAATAATGACTATCCAGAAATACAGGCTCAGCAGCGAACCCAGTATCATGGCAACGGCGCTCATGGTATTGGCCAAAATGATCATGCGCCCTCCAGCGTGGCGGTCTTGGTGTCAACTTTGATAAAATTTCTTAAAGGCTCCGGCCGGGCCGGGCCTTAGGCCCTGGCGCTGCCTCGCAACAGTGCGTCATCCAGGGCATTGCGCAAGCCTGCGTAATCGGTTGCTGTTATCTGTCCCCGCAAAGCGCCGCCGTTAAATGCGGCAAATACCACGCCCGCCCCCTGGGCCGTTTCTTTGTCATGCTCGCTGTCGCCCACAAAAAGCACGGTTTCAGGCGGGGTCTGCCATGTGGCGCATATGCGCAATGCGCCTTCGGGAGACGGCTTGGGCGCTGCCGTATCAGCTGCGACCACAGGATCAAAATAGGAGGGCAGGCCAAAAATGTCCAGAACCGTTTGTATTCCCTCAAGCCTGCGGTTGGTATGCACGGCCATGCGCACCTGTTTGTCACGCAGATAGTCAATAAAATCAACAAACCCTGGTTGCAAACGCAGCATGGGCATAATGTCGCGATGATAGTTGACCACTTCACTGGTCACATAGCTTATCTGCTTATGCAAATGCGGCGGCACAATGTGCAGCAGGGCCTGCATGGCAGTGGCCATAAAGCAGAATTTCTCCTGCTCCGGCGTCATGGGCGGCAGGTTGAAGTGCTCAAGCACGCGATTGTAGAAAACAGTGTTGGATTCACGCGAATCCACAATAACGCCGTCGCAGTCAAAGATGACCCCTGCAAGGCCATTGGTGAAAAGACGGCTCATGACGCGGCCCTCACAAGCCATTGGCGTTCCACATCCAGCGGCTGCGCGCCTGTGGGGCGGCTTCTGCCCATGGCGCGCCATGCAGGAGCGCGGGCGCAGAGCAGGGCGGCCTGTGCCGGGGCGGGGGTCTGTGCCGGGGCGGGAGCCTGTGCAGGGGCGGGAGCCTGTGCCGGGGCGGGGGCGTGTTCAGGGCTGGCGGGGGCGAAATCCAGGGTTTCCCGCAGGTCTTCCGCCATGGGGCCTTCTGCCAGAATGGGCATGTCCGACGGCAGAAAATACATGGCATTGGCCACGACCAGCCGCCAGGGCGGCATGAGACCGAGATCCAGCGAAACGGGCGCGCCCAGAATGCCCGTGCCCGCAAAGCCGCCGGAAACGGCCAGTGCGTCGGCGTCTTCATCCTCTACGCCCAGTGAGCGCGTGAACGTGCCGGACTTTTGCGCAAGGGTGCGGGCCAGTTCGGCCAGTTCGCCCATGCGTTCTTCCTGCAGCCATGCCCAGAGAAGCGCCTTTTGGGCCTGCTCAAGCTCGATGCGCAGCTTGCGGGCGGCTTCAGCCTTGAGGGCGGCATCAGTGTCCGCGCCGTCAAGGCCGCGCAAAAGCGCCATTTCCGAGGCGCGGCGGGCAGCGCGGGGATTGGCCGCCGCCGTGGCGCCCACGGGAAGGCCCGAAAGCGCGGCGTCGCCCATCTGTCGCAGGTCTTCAAGACAGGCGGCGGCTTGGCGCTGGCTGAAAGGGTAGTCCGCAGGGCAGTACGCGCCTTCCTGCGGAGCTTGCGGGAGGCCCGGCCACAGCAGCAGAGCCGCTGCAGCGCCGGGCTGCGCGGCAGGCACGGCTGCGGCGTCGGCATCCTCCGGGCCGGAGACAGACAGAGGGCCGCGCAAAAAAGGCAGCCGTACACAGGGGGTAGGTGTGGTCATTATAGTTCCTTTGGACGACACCAGCATATCCAGAGCCGGGCCGGAGCGCAAGCCGGGCAGCGTCGTGGTTGTGATGTATTGTCAGATGAACGCTTATGACATATATAGCACCCCAGCAACGCCGCAGCGTGAGCGGTAGACTGCCAATACCTCGCCGGCGGACCCGGCTCAGAAGGAGTAGAAATATGGAACAGGGCACCATCCGCCTGAAGACAGGCCTTGCCGAAATGCTGAAAGGCGGCGTGATTATGGACGTCACCACTCCGGAACAGGCCAAGATTGCCGAAGAAGCCGGGGCTTGCGCTGTGATGGCGCTGGAACGTGTGCCTGCGGACATTCGCGCCGCTGGCGGCGTGGCTCGCATGGCCGATCCCACCATTGTCAAAAAAATTATGGAAGTGGCCACTATTCCGGTGATGGCCAAAGCCCGCATCGGCCATTTTGTGGAAGCCCGCATCCTTGAATCCATGGGCGTGGACTACATTGACGAAAGCGAAGTTCTGACCCCCGCCGACGACAAATATCATATCGACAAGCGCGACTTCACCGTGCCCTTTGTCTGCGGTTGCCGCAATCTGGGCGAAGCCCTGCGCCGCATCGCCGAAGGCGCGGCCATGATCCGCACCAAGGGCGAACCCGGCACCGGCAACGTGGTTGAAGCCGTGCGCCATTGCCGCCAGGTCATGAACGAAGTGCGCGTGCTCTGCGGCCTGCCCGAAGCCGAAGTTGCCAACTTTGCCAAGGAAATCGGCGCGCCTCTTGAAGTATGTCTGCTCGTTCGCAAAGAAGGCCGCCTGCCCGTGGTCAACTTTGCCGCTGGCGGCATAGCCACCCCGGCCGACGCGGCCCTGATGATGCACCTTGGCTGCGACGGCGTTTTTGTGGGTTCCGGCATCTTCAAGTCCGGCGACCCGGCCAAGCGCGCCAAAGCCATTGTACAGGCCGTGACCAACTACAAGGACTTCGCCATACTGGCCGAAATATCCCGCGATCTGGGCGAACCCATGGTGGGCATTGAAATTTCCACCATTCCTTCCGGTGAGCGTATGCAGGAGCGGGGCTGGTAAGATGGCCGCACGTTGCGTGGGCGTTCTGGCTCTTCAGGGAGCCTTTCGTGAACATGTGGCCGCTGTGTCCAGGCTGGGCGTGGCGGCTCGCGAAGTGCGCCAGCTCAAGGATATGGACGGCATCGACGCCATGATCATTCCCGGCGGCGAAAGCACCACCATGGGCAAACTGCTCAACGAGTGGCACATGCTGGAGCCTTTGCGCGACCGCATCATGCAGGGCATGCCCGTCTACGGCAGTTGCGCCGGGCTTATCCTGCTGTGCCGCACCATTGAAAATTCGGATCAGCCGCGACTTGGCGTGCTGGACGCCACCGTACGGCGCAATGCCTTTGGCCGTCAGGTGGACAGCTTTGAGACCGAACTCAGCATGCCTGAAGTTGGCCCCGACCCTGTTCCGGCGGTATTCATCCGCGCTCCGGTGCTTATCAGCGTGGGGCCGGAGGTCAGGGTGCTGGCTGAAGTCAAGGGGCAGGCCGTGGCCGTGCGCCAGAACAATATTCTGGCCACGTCCTTTCATCCGGAACTGACGCCGGATACGCGCCTGCACAGCTACTTTCTGAATATGCACGGTTAACAGCCGTCTGAAAATCGCAGCCTTTCTGTTTTAGAGCCTGTTAACTTTGGCAAAAGTTAACAGGCTCTAACGCTGCACGAACGTGCGGCGCGCCACAACATGGCGTGGATTCAGCCGAACGCCGCATTTTTCAGATAAATGAACACGCTGAAATGTTAAGCCTTTCAAAGGTGATCTGTTATAGACCGGGGAGGACGTCGTCTGACGTCCCCCCTTTTTTTATTTCCTGTCGCGGATTTTTTCCTCAATTTGCCGTCAACGTGCCGCACGATTTAACATGGGCGACACCTCGCTGCCAAAATGGGCATGCAGACTGCTTCAAGACCAATAGAGCAAGTTCATTTTGAAAGTGCTCTGGCGTATGCGGGAGCATACGCCCGCCGCAGAGGCGTAAGCGCAAGTTATTTGCGTAGTTACGCGCCGGAGCGAGCGTCTTGAAAGTACTGGGAATAGATATTCTCAATGCGAAAATGCTCGAGTTCAACCACCGGAAATTCCGGGGAGGCAGTGATGGAAACCACACTCATGCTCAGGCGTCTTCAGGAAGAACTGGCCGACGAATTGCAGCGTATGGGCCAGCTGCGTAGCGTTTTTCAGGCACAACATTTTGCCGACGAGGTGGATGCGGCCAGCCACCTGGAGGCCGCCCATCTGGCGCAGTGCAGCGCACGCCGCAGCGCCCAGCGCATCCGCGACCTTCAGAGTCTTTTGCATCTTTTACAGCACAACGGCCCCCGTCAGTGCGTCGACTGCGGCGACGACATCCCGCTTGAGCGCCTGATGGCGGCTCCGGGCACCAC
>Ga0265295_1001086_pt1 | contig 49981 bp, 47 predicted proteins | sample Munlansysbiofilm_FD_192503 | JGI IMG/M metagenome (GOLD analysis project Ga0265295, IMG submission 192503) | Leachate microbial communities from a municipal landfill in Southern Ontario, Canada - Methane capture system biofilm | ecosystem: Engineered > Solid waste > Landfill > Unclassified ...
ACAAGATGTTGATGAAACAGAAGCTACACAGCATCATCCGGAAAAACAAAAGCCGGAAAAGCAGAATAAGGTAGCAGCAGACCATCACGGGTTCAGCTATAAAATAGCTGATCTTGTTCTCAATAATCTTGCCGTTGAGTTTAAAGATCGTGCGATTGCAGGCGAACCTTCCTTTAATCTCCATAATATTAATCTTAAAACCGGCAACCTTGCTGGTCCTAAATTTGCTGCAATGCCCCTTGATTTTAAGGCTGTTTACGGGCGCAGAACACCGCTGGCATTAAAAGGCAGCTTAACTCCGGTGCCCTTTGCCTACAAAGGCAGTGTTGATTTTTCAAGGCTGCCATTAAAGGATTTTAACGGGTATCTGCCTGAGACAGTCAACATTGCCCTGCTTTCCGGTCAATTGGATAGCAAAAGCAGGCTTAAAGTAGATTTGTCCGAGGACGGCAAATTGCGCGGTGGTTTTGGCGGTACAGTTGGTTTACGGCGTTTCCACGCGGTTGACAAACGGACGGATGAAGACCTTTTCCGCTGGGAAAGCCTGCAACTTGATCATGTCAAAGGTAAATTGCAGCCCTTTAGCCTTGATATCCGTGAGATAGCCCTAAACGGCGTTTATGCACGAGTGGCTATCCATGAAGATGGCAGTCTTAACCTGCAAAATCTGGTGCAAAAACAGACAGTAACCCCAACAGAGGAGCAGGCGGAAACCAGAAAAGCTCAGCCTGTCCAGGCACAGGAACTTAAGCAGGAACAGACAGAAGTACCAAAAGAAAAAACAGTATCTGAAAAAGGGTTGGTAAGGATTGATGCAGTAACCATCCAGGAGGGGCTGCTGGATTTCAGTGATGATCATCTGCCACAGCCTTTCAAGACCAGGTTTTATAACCTTGGTGGACGTGTCAGCAGCCTGTCATCTGAAATGAATACACGCGCTGAAGTGGACCTGCGTGGTAATCTTGAAAATCGCTCTCCATTGCAGATAACAGGTACTATCAACCCGTTGCGTGATGACCTTTTTGTGGATTTAACCATAGGTTTCAAAGATATCGAACTTGCTCCGGCAACACCTTATTCCGGAACCTATCTTGGTTATGCCATTGACAGGGGCAAGCTGTACCTTGATCTGAAGTATTATATTGAAAACAAAAGACTGTCTGCTGAAAACAAGGTGCTGATTGACCAGTTTACCTTTGGCGATGCAGTGGCAAGCGACAAGGCAACCAGACTGCCTATAAAGCTTGGAGTTGCTTTGTTAAAAGATCGTAATGGTCAGATAAAGCTTGATTTACCGGTCTCCGGTCGCACCGATGACCCGCAGTTTTCAGTATGGGGCGTGGTATGGGATGTGCTGAAAAACCTGTTTGTAAAGGCGGTAACCTCACCTTTTTCACTGCTTTCCTCTGTGCTTGGTTCTGGCGCGGATGATTTAAGCGATATTACTTTTAATCTCGGCAGCAGCCTGCTTGACCAACATGAAGAACAAAAACTGTCTGTGCTTGCCAAAGCTTTGGCTGACAGACCGGTACTTAAGGTGCAAATCAGCGGTTTTGCAGACAAAGAGCATGATCCGGAAGGTTACCGTAATGAGCAATTGCTGTTGAAAATGCGTCAGGCAAAGCTTGCTGCATTAAACAAAACTCGTAAACGTACCCAGGAAAAACTGGATATCAATCAGGTGGAGGTTTTGGAGGAAGAGAAGTCAGGTCTGCTTAAAGAGGTTTACAATAAGGAAAAGTTTCCAAAGCCGCGTAATCTGTTGGGTATGGTGAAAGATCTGCCCGATGATGAGATGCGCAAGCTGATTTTTGCCAACACCATTGTTGGTGAACAAGAGCTTAAACAGCTTGCAGCAGACAGAGCTGTTGCGGTGCAACAGTATCTGGCAGCCAACGGAGTAGAGCTGCAAAGACTATTTTTAAAGCGCGAGGATATTTATAAAAAACCTGCAAAGGCTGATAGCAGGGGTAGCAGGGTTGAGTTGACACCGATTGTGCAGTGAAAGTTTTATTTTAAATATGAACCATACCGCAAATACAATAAAAACAGGTAGTTTTGCCATTGCCACCCTTGGCTGCAAGGTAAACCAGTTTGAGTCTGCCGACATTATCCAGCAGCTATGTAATGCCGGCTGGCAGCAGGTTGACTTTGATGAAGTGGCTGACCTGTATCTGGTAAACAGTTGTACTGTAACCATGAAAAGTGATGCTGAATCCCGCAAGCTGCTGCGCAGGGCAAGGCGTAACAATCCTTTTGCCAGGGTAGTGGCAACAGGCTGTTATGCCCAGGTATCAGCTGCTGATCTGCAAGCTCTCACCGAGGTTGATCAGGTGCTGGGCAACCGTGAAAAACATGATATTTTACGCCATATTTCACTGGGGGAAAGTCAGGTCAGCCGGCTTGAAAGCGATACTGAGCAGCCATCTTTGAGGCTGACCAGCTTTGCCGACCATACCCGTGCTTTTTTGCAGATTCAGACCGGTTGCGAGAATTTTTGCAGTTACTGCATAGTACCTTTTGCAAGGGGACCTAACCGCTCTGTGGCTGCTGATGAGCTACTGGCAGCGGTCAGGCGGTTGGCAGCAAATGGCTATCGTGAAATTGTATTGACCGGTATCCACCTTGGTGCTTATCAGCCTGGTATTGCTGCTCTTTTACGCCAGCTTGAGCAGGAGGGCACTGTTGAAAGAATCCGCCTTGGTTCATTGGAGCCAAATGAGCTGGATGGTGAGCTGTTGGAGCTGATTGCCAACTCTTCCTGCATATGCCCCCACCTGCATCTGCCGCTGCAAAGTGGCTCGGACAGCGTATTGAAAAGGATGAAGCGTTGCTATGATGCTGCTTTTTACCAGCAACAGGTGCTAAAAACAGCCAAACTGATGCCGGATGCTTTCCTGGCTGCCGATGTAATTGTTGGTTTTCCTGGCGAAACAGAAAAGGAGTTTAAGGAGACCTGCACTCTGATTGAGTCTTTGCCGCTGGCTGATCTGCATGTATTTCCTTACTCACGCCGTCCTGGCACAGAGGCTGCCTTGATGAAAAATCAGCTGCCTGCTGCTGTCATCAAGGAGAGATCAGCATTTTTGCACCAGATTGCAAGGCGAAAATTGCAGCAATTCCGTCAGCTATTTGTGGGTAAAGAGCTGGAACTGCTTGGTCAACAGTATGATGAAAAAACAGGTAAGGTGCGCGGATTATCCCGCAATTACCTGGATGTTGATTTTTCCGGCAGTGACGCAGACATCAATCAGCTGCGTATGGTGAAGGTTGAAAAGATTGATGGTGACAGGCTGTTTGGTGAACATCGCATTTCAAAAGGAGCATGTAAATGAAAAAACTACTGATTTTATTGATTTTATTATTAACAGCTGCGCCTGCTTTGGCAGTTACAAATATTGAAGCTGCTGCAAAAATTACTGATGTTACGGTTTACAATGACCGCGCGCTAACCAAACGATCAGCCACAGTACAGTTAAAGCCCGGGCTTAATCTGGTGACCATCAAAAATCTGCCGCTGCTGTTGCAGGATGATTCCTTGACCATTGAAGGCAGTGGTGAGGCAAAGGTGATGATCAGTGGAGTTTTGCTGCGCCGGCAGTTTCTTGAACAGGCAATGCAGCCAAAACAGCTTGAGCTGCAAAGTAAAATCAAAAAACTGGAGCAGGAACTGACCATGCTTGAAGCAGGCAAGTCTGGCAATGCAGCACAAAAGGATTTTGTCGGATCCCTCAAAAACAGTTGGACAGAATGGCTGGTCAAAAAACCGGCGGGAGGAGCTGTGCCTGCATCGGCTTTGCAGGAAATGATGACTTTTATAGGTAACAACATCACCAAACTTGAGCAGGACAGCTATCATATTGAAACAGCACAACAAAAATTGCGTGACAGCATAGATGCCCTTAAACGTGAGTTGGCAGCAGCAGGCAATGGTCGTAAAGAAAAAAAACAGGTGGAGCTGGCTCTGGAAACAGAAAACGGCGGCAGTTTTACCTTGCAGCTTGCAGCGGTTACATCCAAAGCAGGCTGGAAACCGGTTTATGATTTGCACCTGAATACAGACGGTAAAAACGCCCTTTTGACCTATCGCGCCCAGGTACATCAGCAGACTGGCGAGGATTGGGAAAATGTCAGCTTAAAACTTTCCACAGCCAGACCCTCTGTTGGTGGCGCGCCGCCGGTTTTGTATCCCTGGCATATCTCCCTTGCCAGACCAATAAGAGCCGTAACCATGGCTGCATCTGCGCCACTGATGGCACGAAAAGCATTGCCCTTTGAAGAGTCTGATGGTCTGGCTGCTGAAAATATCGCTGCTTTCCAGGCTGCGGAAGTAGAGCAGGAGCTGACCAGCACCAGTTTTAATATTGGTAAACCAACCAGTGTAAATGCCGATGGTACCGGTTATGGTACAGTGATTGCCGTCAATAATCTGCCTGTGCAGACTGCATATCAGGTAATACCCAAGCTGGCACAAACTGCCTGGCTAACTGCCGAGATGGTTAACAACAGCGGTTATCCACTATTGCCAGGGGAAATCAGGATTTTCACAGATAATAGCTTTATCGGCAGTGCCATGATGAAGAAAACAGCGGTAGATGAAAAAATGACCCTGCCTTTTGGGGCAGATGACCAGTTGCTGGTTAAATATGAAAGCAAAAAAGAGCATCAGGCAGCTGGTTTTTTCGGCAATAACCGGATGCTTTACCGTAATAAAATAACTGTTGAAAACCTGCGGGACAGGGCTGTTGTTGTCGCAGTTAAAGACCAACTGCCCCTGGCAGAAAATAAAGAGATCAAGGTGAGCCTTGAAAATAGCTCCATTAAGCCCGGGCAGATAAAGGAAGATGGTACGATTATCTGGGAGCTTGCCTTGCAGCCAGGTGAAAAGCAGGAGCTAAGCTTTGGGGTGATGGTGGAGTATCCTGAGGGGCAGGATGTTATTGGTTTATAGCGGGTTTCTGGTCAGCAAAAGGCTCTTTTCCCATATGGCTTTGTAGGAGTCTGTCGGACTTGCCCGTTCGTAGCGAGGGGAAGTCCGATTTGAGGCAGTTTTTTCGATTTTACAAGGAGAATAGCCAGCTATTTGACGAGAAAAAGCGAGAAAAATGACCAAATACGGCTTTTCCGCAGCAGAACAGCGGTAAGTCCGACAGACTCCTAGCCTTCGGGATTGCCAGGAAACGTATATAGAATAATACGCTGCCAGGCAATCCCCTTGATTTCCTTGTCATTAAACTACTGTTCCTTAGCCACGAATTAACACTAATTTACACGAATTTCATGGAAAATCCAGACTGCTAACTTGCTGGAATCTTTTTCTTTTATTCGTGTTTATTCGTGTGGATTTGTGACAAAAACTATTTATGGCTGTATTTTAAGTACAATCTTTCCGAAGTGTTTATCTTCTTCCATCATGTTGTGGGCTGCCACAACCTCATCAATGCTGAAAACTTTTTCAATAATCGGCACAATGGTTTTATCGGCAAACTTTGGCAGGGCGGTTTTGGTGAACTCTGCCACAATGGCAGCTTTGTCTTTAACCGGTCGTGAGCGCAGTACCGAGCCGATAATCTGCTGGCGTTTAACCATCATCAAAGCCAGGTTAAGTTCTGCCTTGATGCCGCTTATAACCCCGATTAAAACCAGTCTGCCGGCATAACCAAGGGAGTTCATATTAGGGGCAAGGTATTTGGCTCCCACATGATCAAGGATAACATCCACCCCTTTTTTGCTGGTAAATTCCTTTACTTTTTCGCTGAAATCAGGGGTTGTGGTGTAGTCAATCAGCAGGTCTGCCCCCAACTCCTTTACCCGCTCAATTTTTGAAGGGTGGGCAGTGACAATTATTTTTGTATCCGGCACCAGTGCCTTGCAAAGTTGGATACCGGCAGTGTTGACACCGCCGCCACCGCCATGAATGATGACACTGTTTTTGTCTTGCAGCCCTCCGACCATGAAAATATTTAAAAAAGCGGTGATGTAGGATTCGCAAACGCAGGCAGCTTCTTCAAAGCTCATTGTTTCCGGAATTGGCATCAGATGATCGGCATAGGCAACAGCGTATTCGGCGCAGGCACCGCCGCCAACCAGTGACATTACACGGTCACCAACCTTCCATCCAGTGACACCAGCACCCAATTCTTCAATGGTACCAGCAACTTCCAGACCCAGGATTTCAGAATCACCTGGTGGCGGTGGATACTTCCCTGCCCGCTGCACCAGGTCAGGGCGGTTAACTGTGGTGGCAACCACCTTCACCAGAACCTGACCTTCAGCCGCAACCGGTCGTGGAGCCTCGCCTACTTTTAAAACCTCTACACCACCAAAACCATCCATCAAAACTGCTTTCATAAATGTAACCTCCTGAACAAAATACTGTTTTGCAAGTAAAATGAATCTACAAGAATTAGCTGTGGTTTACAATCAAAAGCAGCTTTTTGTGGTAAGATGTTCTGAAAATTCAGCAAGGAGGCTAAGTACGTTATGCATGAAATTATCTGTCCCCATTGCAACAAAGCATTCAAAATAGACGAAGCAGGGTATGCAGATATCCTGAAGCAGGTGCGGGACAAGGATTTTAGCCGACAGTTGCAGGAAAGACTTGAGCAGGCTGAAAAAGAGAAGCAGACCGCTATTTTGCTTGCCGAGGCTAAGGTTACTGCTGCATTACAGAAATCTGTAGCTGACAAGGATGCAGAGGTTAAGGAGTTGCAGGCAAGGCTTGAAGTTAGTGAATTAACTCAGAAGTTGGCAGTTACAGAGGCTGTAAATTCTGTGGTGAAAGAGCGGGATTTACTTAAAAATAATCTGCAACAGATACAACTGGAAAAAGACCTGGCAGAAAAATCGCTGAAAGAAAAGTATGAAATCCAGTTAAAGGATCGTGACGAAGCAATAGAGCGGTTGCGGGATATGAAGGCGAAACTGTCAACCAAAATGGTGGGAGAAACCCTTGAGCAGCATTGTGAAACCGAGTTTAACCGTATTCGTGCCACGGCGTTTCCGCGGGCTTATTTTGAGAAAGATACCGATGTGCGCAGCGGCAGCAAAGGTGATTATGTTTTTCGCGATTACACTGAAGATGGTACTGAAATCGTTTCAATCATGTTTGAGATGAAAAATGAGAATGATACAACAGCCACCAAAAGGAAAAATGAGGATTTTCTGAAAGAGCTGGACAAAGACCGTAATGAAAAAGGCTGTGAATACGGTGTGCTGGTTTCAATGCTTGAGTCAGACAGTGAGCTTTATAATACCGGTATTGTGGATATGTTCCATCGTTATCCGAAGATGTACGTTATCCGCCCGCAGTTTTTCATCCCGATGATCACACTTTTACGCAATGCAGCCATGAAATCGCTTGAATACAAATCAGAGCTTGCATTGGTGAAAACACAAAATATTGATATTACTAATTTTGAAAATAATCTCGACTCATTTAAATCTGCATTTGCCAAAAACTATGATCTCGCCTCCAGGCGTTTTCAGACCGCTATTGATGAGATTGATAAATCAATTGATCATTTGCAGAAAACCAGGGATGCCCTGCTTGGTGCTGACAGAAACCTGCGGCTTGCCAATGATAAAGCTCAGGATGTGACCATTAAAAAGCTGACAAAGGGTAATCCGACCATGACTGCAAAGTTTGCTGATTTGAGGAGCCAGGATAATTGACCATCCCCTAGCTTAAATGTTAATCTGCCATGTTTTTAAGCGTAAAAGTTTTGAGCGTAAAAGCAAAGGAGCAGATTCATGCCCCGTCCCACCTGGGATCAGTATTTCATTGATATTACCCGCCTTGTAGCTACCCGTTCCACCTGTTTGCGCCGTCAGGTGGGAGCATTGCTGGTTAAAGATCGTAATATTCTTGCCACTGGCTATAACGGCACACCTTCCGGTATCCGCCACTGTGAAGAAACCGGCTGCCTGCGTGATCGTTTGCAGATACCTTCTGGTGAGCGTCATGAGCTTTGCAGGGGGTTACATGCAGAGCAAAATGCCATTATTCAGGCTGCCCGCCACGGTATAAATATTGATGGTTCAACCCTTTACTGCACCACCATGCCCTGCATAATCTGCACAAAAATGCTGATTAACGCCGGTATCCGCCGGATTGTTTTTATTGAGGGGTATGCCGATGAGCTTGCCAAAGAGATGGTGGCTGAATCAGGCGTTGAATGTTGCTGCTTCCAAGAAGAAAGGGATATGCCATGAAATGTCCTTTTTGTACCCATCCTGACAGCAAGGTGGTTGATTCGCGACCGGATAAGGGTGGTTCAGTGATCAGGCGCAGGCGTGAATGTGAACTGTGCCAGAAGCGTTTTACAACCTACGAGCGTGTAGAGGAGATGTTGCCGCTGGTTTGTAAAAAAGATGGCAGAAGAGAGCCCTATGACCGGATGAAGGTTGTTTCCGGAATTAAGAAAGCGTGTGAAAAACGTCCGGTTTCCATGGAAACAATTGAAAAAATGGCAGATCGGCTTGAACAGCGTTTGCAGGAAAGCAGTGAGCGGGAAATTGCTTCTTCTTTGGTTGGAGAATGGATTATGAACGAGCTGCATGGTACGGATGAGGTCGCCTATGTCCGCTTTGCTTCGGTTTATCGCTCTTTCAAGGATATCAGCCAGTTTATGGAGGAGTTGCAGGAGTTGTTGAATAAGTGAACAAAACCATTGAACCTTTTGATGCAAAATATATGCGGCTGGCGATTACCCTTGCTAAACGGGGTGTTGGTAAAACTTCACCAAATCCGGCAGTTGGTTGTGTCATTGTCAAAAACAATAAAATTGTGGGTAAGGGCTGGCATAAAAAGGCAGGTACTGCCCATGCAGAAATCAATGCCCTGGCTATGGCAGGCGAGGCTGCAAAAGGCGCAGACCTGTACGTTACGCTTGAGCCGTGCTGCCATCATGGTGCAACACCGCCTTGTACTGATGCGCTGATTGCAGCTGGTGTACGTCGTGTTATGGCTGGCATGGTTGACCCCAATCCGCTGGTGGCAGGCAAAGGTCTGCAAATATTGCAAAAAGCCGGCATCCACGCTGCCAACGGTCTTCTGGAGGCTGACTGCCGTAAACTTAACCCGGGATTTATCAAGTTTGTGACAAAAGGGCTTCCTTACCTGACTTACAAAACTGCCATGAGCCTTGATGGTGTTATTGCAGCTGCCACTGGTCATTCCCACTGGGTAACCGGAGATTGCGCCCGCAAAGAGGTACATAGGCTGCGTGCCATATACGATGCAGTAATGGTGGGTGTAAATACCCTGCTTGCTGATAATCCTAAGCTTACTGTGCGTCATGTAAGGGGGCGAAACCCGTTACGGATTGTGCTGGACAGCAGCTTGAGAACTCCACTTGATGCAGTTCTGTTAAACGATGATGCAGGGGCAGAAACAATTATTGCAACTTTGGTTGCAGATCAGCAGCAACATCAACCTTATATGGCAAAAGGGGCAAAGGTTCTGGTTTGTGCAGAAAAGGATGGCCAGATTGATCCCCATGATCTGCTCATCAAACTGGCAGATGCAGGGGTACGGACAATACTGCTGGAAGGTGGCGGCTGCCTGGCTGGTTCACTGCTTAAAACAGGACTTATTGATGAGTTTATATTTTTCTGCGCACCCAAAATTGTTGGTGCTGATGGTTACAAGCCTTTTGCAGCACTGGGGATAGAGAAGATGGATCAGGCTTTTCACCTGAAAATAGTTGAGCAACGGATGGTTGGGCAGGATTTGATGATTAAGGCTCTGCCGGAGGCAGTATGTTTACAGGCTTGATAGAGTGTGTTGGCAATCTGCGCAGTTTGCAGCGTCAGCATGATGCTGTGCGTTTGCAGATATCTGCACCGTTTGCAACCGATGAAATTGCAATTGGTGACTCCATCGCTGTTAACGGAGTTTGTCTCACTGTTACTGCCCTTGCGGACAATCTGCTAAGTTTTGATATTTCGCCTGAAACAGTTGACTGCACAAGCTTCAAGATTGTTTCATCCGGTAGCAGACTCAATCTGGAGCGAGCTTTAAAACTGGGTGCGCGGCTGGACGGGCATCTGGTCAGCGGGCATATTGATTGTACCGGAAGGCTGGAAAGTATTGAAAACAGAGGCAATGCCAAAATACTCACATTTTCACTGCCGCAACAGCATGGACAAATGCTGGTGGAAAAAGGCTCTGTTGCCATTGATGGCATCAGCCTGACTGTGAATAATCTGCAAAAAGACAGGTTTTCAGTGGCCATAATCCCCCACACTCTGGCAAATACAACTCTTGTTGTAGCAAAGCCCGGTCAGGTGGTGAACATTGAAACAGATATAATCGGCAAATATGTTGCACGCCTGCTTGCACCTGCTAAAGAGCAAAAAACAGGATTGACGATGGAGACACTGCTGGAAAACGGTTTTATGTAGTTTCCGTCCGCAAAGAGTTGTTTTTCCTTCTGGCTATGTCCAGATTGGAAACTATGTGGTTTTTTAAGGAAGCCTGATACCTGCAAAGGAGCTGAAAACATAATGGGAACCTGCACAATAGAAGAAGCAATTGAAGATATCCGCCAGGGAAAAATGATTATTCTGGTTGATGATGAGGATCGTGAAAATGAAGGCGATCTGACCATGGCTGCTGATCTGATTACGCCGGAGGCAGTCAACTTTATGGCACGGTACGGGCGTGGTCTGATCTGCCTTACACTTACGCCTGAAAAATGTGATGAACTGGGGCTAAGACCGATGGTGCTTGATAATACCTCTCCCTTTGAAACCGCCTTCACCATTTCCATTGAGGCAAAGGATGGCGTTACCACCGGTATTTCTGCCGCTGATCGCTCCCACACCATCCGCACTGCTGTTGCCGATGGAGCAACTGCCGATGATCTGGTAAGCCCGGGGCATATCTTCCCCTTGCGTGCCAGAAATGGCGGTGTACTGACCAGAACCGGTCAGACCGAGGGTTCGGTGGATCTGGCACGTCTTGCAGGGTTGACCCCAGCCGGCGTTATCTGCGAGATTATGAATGAAGACGGTACAATGTCCCGTATGCCGGAGCTTAGAACCTTTGCCAATGAACATGGGCTTAAAATCTGCACCATTGCTGATCTGGTGGCTTACCGCCTGAAGCATGAACGGCTGGTGCGGGTGGTGGCTGATGCCAGGTTGCCTTCCCGCTATGGTGGTGATTGGCGGGTGGTGGCCTTTGAAAATGATCTGGACAAGCTGGATCATATCGCTTTGATCAAGGGTGATCTTGCCGGTGATGAGCCTTTGCTGGTGCGGGTGCATTCCGAGTGCCTTACAGGTGATGTGATGGGTTCCATGCGTTGTGATTGTGGCGAACAGCTGCATAAAGCAATGGAGGCAATAGATGAAGAAGGCAGGGGTGCGATTCTTTATATGCGGCAGGAAGGCAGGGGGATCGGTCTGATTAACAAGTTGCGTGCCTATGAACTGCAAGACCAGGGACTGGACACAGTGGAGGCAAACCGCAGGCTTGGTTTTAAGGCTGATCTGCGTGATTACGGCATTGGTGCCCAGATGTTGCTGGCACTGGGGGTCAGTAAAATCAGGATTATGACCAATAATCCGCGTAAGCTTGTGGGCTTGCAGGGATATGGCATTGAGATAGTGGACAGGTTGCCGATTGAGGCAAACCCCACCTGCTCTAACAGTTATTACCTGCGTACCAAACGGGAAAAACTTGGTCATCTGCTGGAAAAAGTCTGATGAAGGTTTTGTTGCATATATGCTGTGGACCTTGCGCGCTTTATCCGTTGTCAGTGCTGCGTGCTGAAGGGCTGGATGTAAGTGGGTGGTTTTACAACCATAATATCCATCCGTATAAAGAGTATGAACTGCGCAGGGATAATGCCAGGAAAATGGCAGACCTTGAAGGGCTGGAGCTGATTGAGCGTGATCAGTACAATCTTGAAGAGTTCCTTGCCAATGTTGCAGCTGATCCGGCAAGCCGTTGCGGTTATTGCTACGCATCCCGCCTTGATGCAACGGCAGCAGCAGCCAAAGCCAATGGTTTTGCTGCTTTTACCTCCTCCCTTTTTTATAGCCGTTACCAAAACCATGAGCTTATGCAACAGATGGCTGAAAATGCAGCCCAAAAGTATGGTGTGGAGTTCCTGTACAGGGACTTCAGAAGCGGTTGGCAGGAAGGGATCCGCAGATCAAAAGAGCTGACTTTGTACCGTCAGCAGTATTGCGGTTGTATTTACAGCGAAAAAGAACGTTATCTTTCGATTAAGCACAAAAGCTGATGATGTGAACCATGGGCAGGATACTGATTATAGCTGGTATGGTTTTGATTCTGGCAGGGCTTTTGGTGTCACTGGCACCGCGCGTTCCCTGGCTGGGCAGGTTGCCTGGTGATATTTTGGTGAAAAAAGAAAACTTCACCTTTTATATGCCTTTAGCCACCAGTTTGTTGCTGTCAGTACTGTTTTCGTTGCTTTTATGGTTGTTTCGCAAATAGCAGGTGTTTGGGCAGGAAAAAGCCCGTATCCAGATTTCTGAATACGGGCTTTTCTTGATTCGTTTGACCTGAAGCTGTTGATTAAGCGTGAATTGCGCTTACGGGGCATGTATCTACGCATGCGCCGCAATCGATGCAGGTATCAGCATCAATCACATGCTTTGAGCCTTGCTCACTGATGGAGTTTACAGGGCAGGAATCAACGCAGGAACCACAGTTGGTGCAGTCATCGGTAATTGTATGAGCCACGATTTCACCTCCTTTTTATTGTGCTTCTTGTATACAGAAGTTACAATCTATCTAACATATAAAAAATGCTATGTCCATAAAAACTAATCTGATGTTTTTTCAATGTAAACACAGTCGGTTAGCGTTTCTCGCCTGTGATTCACAGGCAATATTACAGCTTTTTCAGACAAAAAAGTTGAATTTGAGTAAGGGCATATGATATATCAAATGCGGTTTTATTTTTGTTTTATGTCTTTAAAAAAAGCTGTCATTTCTTTAGTTTAACTAATAGTTTGTATAAAATTACGAAATTTATCCGGAGGATTGCAGAATGATTATTATGGCACTTAATTGCGGCAGCTCATCGGTCAAATACCAGCTTTTTGACTGGGAAAAAAAGGAAGTGGTTGCCAAAGGGATGGTTGAGCGAGTTATTGTCGGAGACTCCTATATTGTACATGAAGTGCCAGGGCGCGAACCGTATAAGCTTGAACATGACTGTTCTGATCATCGTGCTGCCATTGATCTGGTTATCAAGGTGGTTACCAACTCTGTACATGGCGTATTAAAGTCTGTTGCAGAGATTTCGGCAGTTGGTCACCGTGTTGTGCATGGCGGCGAGAAATTTACCTGTTCTGTCAAGATAGACAAGGATGTTTTAAATGCGGTTAAAGAGGTTCAGCATCTGGCACCACTGCATAACCCGCCCAACATAGACGGTATAGAGGCTGCCCGTCTGCTGATGCCCAGCATCCCCCATGTAGCCATATTTGATACAGCCTTCCACCAAACCATGCCTGAACATGCCTATATGTATGCAGTACCCTACGAGTGGTATGAACAGCATGGTGTGCGTCGCTACGGCTTCCACGGCACATCCCACCTGTACGTATCAAAACGGGCAGCAACACTGCTTGGCAAGCCAGCCAGCCAATGTAATCTTGTAACCATGCATATAGGTAATGGTGTTTCTCACTGCGCCATAAAAAACGGAATTTCTGTTGATACAACCATGGGGCTTACGCCGCTTGAAGGTGCTGTAATGGGAACACGTTGTGGTGATATTGATCCAGCCATTGCTGCTTTTATGATGCAAAAGGACAACCTTTCTTCAAAGGAAATTGATAGCATCCTTAACAAAAAAAGTGGTGTTCTGGGGATTACGGGCAAATATACAGATCGCCGTGATGTTATTGAACATGCTGCAAAAGGTGATCATCGTTGCCAGTTGGCACTGGATATGGAAGCGTACCGCCTGAAAAAATATATCGGTGCCTATATGTCGATTATCGGCAGGCTTGATGCAGTTGTTTTTACTGCCGGAGTGGGTGAAATGGGTGCTTTAATCCGCGAAAAAGCCATTGAAAATCTGGAGCATATCGGGATTATCCTTGATCGTGAGCGCAATCAGAGTGCCATGACCCGCAAGCGTGAAACCCTGATTACGACCGATGATTCACCTGTAAAGGTATATGTAATTCCAACAGATGAAGAACTGGTCTTTACCGAGGATGTTGTTGCCATCTTAAATGGTACCTACACCGATCATATGAACTTTGAATATTCCTTTGCACAACCAGATTTTGTCAGAAAGTAGCAGACAAACAGACTAAAGCTCTGGTCGCAAGCATGACAAAACCCCGCAGAGAGTTTCTCTTGCGGGGCTTTGTTTTTTGGATGAAAACCATAATCTCACAAAAACATTCTATAATCAGTGTTTAATACCTTTGCCAGTTTTTGTGCATTTTCTTTCCCAATTGGTCTGCGCCCGTTTTCCATATCAGAAAGATGCCGCCTCGGAATACCTGTAAGTCCGGCAAGCTGCTCCTGCGTCAGGGCTTCCCTTAGCCTGTATGCCTTTACCGCAATCTGGCTCTCTTTGCCTGCAAATTCGGGAAAAGCATTGCGATAATCAACTGTATCTTCTGTGTCAGACAAGCCCAGAGAATCAGCAAATTGCCGAATTTTTACAATTTTTTCAAATGGACCAGTAAATCTGGCAACATCGATTTTATCAGTATGGTGCTTTTTCGTGAGTGCCTGCATATGTAATCTCCACTAAACAAATCTGTTTGTCCTTTTCTTCCCAAACTGCCACATAACAGGGCCTGCCTTTTTTTAAATGGCAGTGATGTTTTCCGGCAGCAAGCTTGGAATAGTTAGGCCAGTTGCCTCTTACCGGACCAAGCATGGCAATTTCGCTCATAAGTTGAAATAATAATGTGCGGATAGTTGACGGGAAAGCATTGCACTTTTTCTCTATCTTTCTTGATAGTCTGACTTGCCATGCCATAAAGCCTCCATGCACTAATTATTGGTGCATTTTGCCAGTCTGTCAACTATTTCTACTTTTGTATTTTTTACCAGCTCATTTACCACCCAACCAGCCATGGTCAGACCGAAAATAGCCGGAATATGGGCACAGCTTCCCAAAATCCGCTGCTTGGTTGTCAGTAAAGGGTTGCAGTTGTCATCGGGGTTGTGCAGCTCACAGACTTCATCAATTGTTTCTGTGTTGCTGTTTTTGGCAAGGCAGGCTTTCTCTGTTGAATAAACCGTGGTAATTCCGGAGCTTATCCCTCTTTTTTTCAGCAACTTGCGCACAGAGCGAGCCATATGGCAGCAGTTAGTGCAGGAAATATCATCAATTCTGATCTGTGTCGGGTCAAGTTTGCCGGCAGCACCCATGCTGGCTATCACTGGTATGCCTTGTTGGTGGCAGGTGCTTAAAAGATGGAGTTTTGAGGTGATATGGTCAATGGCATCCAGTACGTAATCATAGCTATGGTTGGTCAGAAGTTTGTCGCTATTTTCGGCACTGTAGAACTCCTTGTGGGCAATAATCTTTGCATCAGGGTTTATGCTGCGCATCCTTGCTGCCATCAGCGCGGCTTTAGACTTGCCAACAGTTGCTTCCGTGGCGTGTAGTTGGCGGTTAAGGTTTGTCAGGCAGACATCATCAAAATCCACAATGGTAATATGACCGATTCCTGACCGGCAAAGGGCTTCTGCTGCATAGCTGCCCACTCCACCCAGACCAAACAGAGCCACATGGCTGTTGCGCAACCGTTCCATAGCGGCTTTGCCTATCAATAGCTCGGTTCTTGAAAAGCGATGTAAAGTCACTGGTTTATGCCGGATTTGATGCCCTGGTGGCTGCCACGCTGTTTCAGCTCATTGATGACAGCATACCAAAGCTGGTTGTTTTTTAGTCCCCACTGCGGTGCCACTCTTATTTCCAGCGGTGATGAGCCATAGAGTCGCTGGATGCTGATACGTGCAGGTAATCTTTCCAGAAAATCCGCTGCTGCAGTTTTGTATTGTTGCAGGGTTAGCGGAATAAACTCGCCGCGGCGGTACATGTTTGCCAACTCTGTCCCTTCAACTGCGTGCAGTTGATGCAGTTTCATGGATGTTATGCCAGGAAATGAAGCCAGAAGATCCGCGCTTTTTACAAAGTCTTTGGCAGATTCTCCAGGGAAACCATAAATCAGATGGGCACAGATATCAAAACCTCGACCTGTTGCCCGTTGTACGGCATCAGTAAAATCAGCAAGACAATGACCGCGATTTATCTGCTCCAAAATGGCATCATCAGCTGATTGCAGACCAAGCTCAAGGCACACATAATGGTTGCGAGCCAGAGTTGTCAGAAGGTTAAGTACTTCATCTGACAGGCAATCCGGACGGGTACCTACCGAAATTCCCAGCACATCCGGCAGGGTAAGGGCGCGGTTGTACAGATCATCCAACTGTTCCAGAGATCCGTAGGTGTTGGTGTATTTCTGAAAGTATACAATAAATTTTTCTGAGCCAAGCCGCTTGCGGTGGTAGTCCATGCCGTGGGCAACCTGCTCTTCCAGAGGAATTTCTGACAAGGTATCCCGTGGTGAGAAAGAGACGTTGTTACAATAGATGCAGCCGCCAAAACCTTTGCTGCCATCACGGTTTGGGCAGGTAAAGCCCGCATCAACATTTACTTTGCTTACTTTGCAGCCAAAGCGGTTGCGTAAATACCAGCCGTAGGAGTTGATGCTCAGCTCAGGATGTATGTAGGTAGGTTTAGTCATAAAAAGAAACTTAAAATTCTTAGCTTAAGGTTTTTCTGAACGCTTCTGCTGCCTCGGCAGGGTCGTCTGCTTCCAGAATAGCTCCAATAACTGCCACTTTCCTGCATCCGGCTGCCAGTACCAAAGGCAGGTTGTCAAGCTTGATACCACCTAGGGCAAATACAGCATCACCAAGCTCTGCACAGCTTGCGGTAAGTTTTTCAACTCCTTGCGGCGCACCAAAGCTTGCTTTGGAGGGAGTGAAAAACACAGGGCTAAAGGTTACAAAATCAGCACCTTTGGCCAATGCTGCGGCAGCCTCTTTTTTACTGTGGCTTGAGTATCCGATCAGCAGTTTTGGTGCAATCCGTCTGGCTGCCGTTACCGGCAGTGAGCTTATACCCAGTTGTACGCCATCTGCTTCCACGGCAAGGGCTATATCTATGCGGTCATTGATGAACAGCCTGGCATCATAACTGGCAGTAAGCTCGCGCAGTTCCCAGGCCAGTTCATAAAGCTCGGCAGCGGGCAAATCCTTTTCCCTTAATTGTACTGCCCGCACACCACCGGAAAGTGCAGCTTTTACAACCTCTGCCAAAGGTCTTCCGGCGGTGCGTTGGCGATCAGTAATCAGGTAAAGTGAAAAATCAATCATTTTATATACAGGTCATAATTTTTTTCAGATTCTGCAACTGCGCTGCGTTTTAAAAGTTGAATCAGGCAGCCTTTGCAGTGGTTTATCAAGGCTCTGTCAGGAACCGATCAGGTCGGTTAGTGGGCTGGATGCAGTTGCATAAAGCTTCCTGGGTATTCGCCCTGCTTCATGGGCAAGGCGACCTGCTTCTACTCCCAGCTTCATCGCCCTTGCCATGGCAACAGGGTCTTTTGCACCGGCAATGGCTGTGTTCATTAAAATGCCATCGCAGCCAAGCTCCATTGCCAGTGTGGCATCAGAAGCTGTGCCAACTCCGGCATCCACGATAACCGGTACTGATACTGCTTCCATAATCAGTTTAATATTATAGGGGTTGCGAATGCCCAGACCGCTGCCGATTGGTGCGCCAAGGGGCATGACCGCAGCACAACCAAGGTCTTCCAGTTTTTTGCAAAGAATTACGTCATCGCTGCAATAGGGCAGTACGGTAAAGCCTTCGGCTATCAAGATTTTAGCAGCTTTAAGCAGCTCTTCATTATCAGGGAAGAGGGTCTTTTCATCTCCCAAAACTTCCAGCTTCACCAGATCCGACAAACCTGCTTCCCGAGCCAGACGGCAGGTGCGAATTGCTTCTTCGGCTGTGTAACAGGCTGCCGTGTTGGGCAGCAGGGTGTATTTTTTGGGGTCAATATAATCCAGCATACAGCCTTTACCCATCTGGGTGAGATCAACCCTTCTTACAGCTACGGTGATTATTTCAGCACCTGATGCTTCAAGTGCCTCCACCATCAGTTCATTTGTGGCATATTTACCGGTACCTACCATCAGTCTTGAGTTGTACTCTTTTCCTGCAATGGTCAGTTTGTTGCTTTTCATTTTCTTACCCTCCGCCCACAAAATGTACGATTTCAATCCTGTCTCTGTCTGCCAAAGTATGCTGTGTGTAACTGGCTTTGGGGACAATCTCCAGATTAACCTCCACTGCCACCCGTACCACTGGAATTTGCAGTTCATCAAGTAAATCAGCCACTGTGCTGCCTGGCTGCATCTGCCTTTGTTCACCGTTTACAACTAATTGCATTGTGGTCACCTCCTGGAAACAAAAAAGCCGCCCGAGAAAGGCGGCTATTCAAGTTGCTTGCTGATTCAGTCGCCCGCTTCCCTCCGCCGGAATTACCCGGATCAGGTTCCAAGGGTCGCAGATTTATCTGTTAATCTGCTCTCAGCCGAAACTCCCCTAGCGGTTTACACATTTTCCAATCAAAGAACATCATTAAAATTATAGGATAGGAGGTTGATTGTCAATGGCTTTCCAGGCACAAATCATTTCAATTTCTGCTATTTACCTGCATACATGGTCTTGACAATCAGAAGCACACTTATTATTATTCAGCGTATCCAACTAAAGGGGAGTAGCTACCGGTTAGAGAAATGACCGGCTCATTGTTCGTCAATACGGCTTGTAGCCCGGACATGAGAACGATAACCATCGACAGCAAGACCTTTATCCAGATGTGTAACAACATTTGCGGTAAAGGTCTTTTTTTTTGATGGTTCAAAAATTAAGTGCGTAACTAAAAAAAAGGAGGTACCACACCATGATGAATCGTTTTAAGACAACATTTTTGCTGAGCCTTTTAACAGTGTTACTGGTGATAATGGGCGGAGCATTGGGCGGCAAAGGCGGCATGATGATTGCCTTTGTAATGGCTGCGGTAATGAACTTTGGCAGCTACTGGTTTTCTGACAAAATTGTGCTGAAAATGTATAAAGCCAAAGAAGTTACCAGGATGGATGACTCGGGTTTTTATCAGCTGGTGGAGCGTCTGGCCAACAGAGCAAAACTGCCAATGCCCAAGGTATATATTATACCTGATCAATCACCCAACGCCTTTGCCACCGGACGTAACCCGCAACATGCTGCGGTTGCTGCCACAGAGGGCATTTTACGCATACTTTCCACAGAAGAACTGGAAGGAGTAATGGCGCATGAACTTGGTCATGTTAAAAACCGCGATATTCTGGTTTCCACCATTGCTGCCACCATTGCCGGTGCCATCTCCATGATCGGCAGCATGTTGCAATGGGGTGCCATGCTTGGTGGTGGTAGGGATAGCGAGGAAGGCGGTGGTGCCTTGGGTATGGTTGGCGCACTGGCAATGGCGATTCTTGCTCCGATTGCTGCCATGCTGATTCAGATGGCTGTATCCCGCTCCAGAGAGTATCTGGCTGATGCCACAGGTGCTGAAATCTGCGGTAAGCCTCTTGCCCTTGCCAATGCCCTTGCCAAGCTGCAAAACGGCGTACGTGCTGTTCCCATGGCAGAGCAAAGACCTGCCACTGCCCATATGTTTATTGTCAATCCATTAAAAGGTGGTGGCATGGCTTCACTTTTTTCAACCCATCCACCAATGGAAGAGCGGATCGCACGTCTGAAAGCAATGCGGTAACAAAGGGTGGATTCTGTATTCTCCACAACTTTTGCACTGATTTTTCTGGCTGAGCTGGGTGATAAAACCCAGCTCACCGCCATGGCTTTGGCCATGCGCTATCCGTGGCGCAGGGTTTTTGCCGGTATTGCCATTGCTTTTGCGTTACTTAATCTGGCAGCAGTGCTGGTGGGCAAGCTGTTTTTCACCTTTTTGCCTGTTTTCTGGATAACCCTGGCTTCGGCAATACTGTTTATTTACTTTGGCTACAGCACATTTCGTCACGGTTGCGAGCAAGGAGAAGATGCGGCACCGCTAACTGCATCATCAGCCTTTCGCACTGCCTTTATCATGATATTCATGGCTGAGCTGGGTGATAAGAGCCAGCTGGTAACAGCAAGCCAGGCAGCGCGCCATTCCGGCAGTTTTTCAGACATATTTTTAGTCTTTTCTGCATCTACCTTGGCGTTGTGGTTGGTGTCCCTGCTGGGGATTTTTTTGGGAAAAAAGTTGCTTTCCTGTTTGCCTGCCTGCTGGATACAGCGACTGGCAGGCGGGCTGTTTTTTCTTTTCGGGCTGCTGATGTTGTATAGCTGCCTAAAACAGTAATGATTTACAGGGGTTAAAATGTCACCAACCGAGATTATGTGGGCGTTTTTCTGGATACTGATTCTACTGATGTTTTCTGCTGATCTGTTTTTAAACCGTAAAAGTCATATTATCGGTTTTCGTGAGGCAGCAGGTTTCAGCCTGGCGTGGTTTACTATGGCCATGATCTTTAACCTGGCCATATGGCATATGCTGGGAACTGATAAAGCACTTGAATTTTTAGCAGGTTATCTGCTTGAGCAATCACTTTCAGTTGATAACCTGTTTGTGTTTATCATGATTTTTTCGGTTTTTGGTGTGCGTCAGGAATATCAGTCACGGGTACTTAAGTGGGGTATTATTGGTGCCATAGTTTTACGTTTTATCTTCATATTTGTTGGCTCTGCCTTGCTACGCGAGTTTCAATGGCTGTTTTATGTTTTTGGTGTGCTGTTAATCTACACTGCCTGGAAAATGGCCTTTACCGGTGATGATGAAATGCACCCTGAAAACAACCCTTTAATCCGTCTGGCAAGAAGAATATTACCAATGACCAAGCGGATACAGGGGGATTGGTTTTATAAGCGCAGGATGGGGGTGCTGATGTTCAGCCCGCTTTTTCTGGTGCTTTTGGTGGTGGAAAGCAGTGACGTGATTTTTGCACTTGATTCAATACCAGCAATATTTGCCATTACCCTTGATCCGTTTATTGTGCTTACCTCCAACATTTTTGCGGTTATGGGGCTGCGCTCATTATATTTTTTGCTTTCCAATCTGGTGGGCATGTTTGGCTATCTGAAATACGGTATTGCTTTTATTCTTGCTTTTGTGGGTGTAAAAATGTTGCTGATTATGTCAGGTATTCATATACCGACTGTTATTTCACTGGCAGTTATTTTGTTGTCGCTGGCATTGGCAGTTATTGTATCGATTGTCACCAGTAAAAAACAGTTGGCTGCGCACAAGCACGGCTAAACAGAAAACAGGGAGAAGGTTTATGCTACGCAAAGCCCAGATTTCGGATGTGAAAAATATTCAAAAACTTTTGACCCTGTTTGCAGGTCGTGGTGAAATGCTTTCCCGCTCTTTATCCGAGCTTTATGAATCAGTACGGGATTTTTATGTGATGGTGGATGAAGATGGAAAGCTGCTTGGTGCTGCTGCCTTGCACATTGTCTGGGATGATCTGGCAGAGATACGCTCTGTTGCAGTGGCAGAAGATGCCGGGCGTAAAGGAGTTGGCAGTGCCCTTGTTTCTGCATGTATTGAAGAAGCACGTGAACTTGGCTTGCAGCGAGTTTTCTGTCTTACCTACAAACCAGAATTTTTTGGTAAATTCGGTTTTCAGCTGGTTGATAAAGCCACCTTGCCTCAAAAAGTTTGGGGTGATTGTATTAAATGCCCCAAGTTTCCGGATTGTGATGAAAATGCAATGACCCTGATACTATAGCCTTTAAAAACCGGTTGTTTTCATAACTCCCCCTAACCCCCTCTTGCCTCAAGAGGGGGAACTTTTTTATAGTTTAGATTCAATATATTTCTGGAGGTATGTTTTATGGCTAGAGGTGGAGCTGCGCTTGCCAATGCTGTTGCACCATTGTTCATACGGATTCCGTTGGGGCTTGTTTTTATGGCACATGGCTCCCAAAAACTGCTTGGACTTTTTGGTGGTAAGGGTCTGACTGCCACCTTGCGTATTTTTGAAGAACAGATGGGGATTCCACCGCTTTTTACCTTGCTGGCAATTATAGCTGAATTTGGCGGTGGTATTGGTGTATTAGCCGGTTTTCTCACCAGGGTTTCTGCTTCCGGCATTGCTGTGGTTATGGCTGTTGCCATCTACAAAGTCCATTGGGGTCATGGTTTTTTTATCAACCAGGCAGGACAGGGGATTGAATTTACCCTGGCACTTTTGGGTATGGCCATGTTTTTAGTGATTGATGGTGGCGGCAGGTGGTGTGTGGATCGTTTGATTTTTAAAGGGTAATTGTAGTCTGAAAAGGGAGATATTTGTGAGTAACTTTTACAACCAGCAGGAAGTTGATAAACGCCGTACCTTTGCCATTATCAGCCATCCTGATGCCGGCAAGACCACTATCACCGAGAAACTGCTGCTTTTTGGCGGTGCAATCCAGCAGGCAGGTGAAGTACGTGCCAGAAAAGCCAATCGTCATGCCACATCCGACTGGATGGAGCTGGAAAAGCAGCGCGGTATCTCAGTTACTTCATCGGTGATGAAGTTCTGTTACAACGATTATGAAGTGAATCTGCTGGATACTCCTGGTCACAATGATTTTTCTGAAGATACTTACCGTGTGCTGACCGCTGTAGACTCTGCTCTGATGGTGATTGATTCAGTAAAAGGGGTGGAGGTGCAAACCAAAAAGCTGCTGGATGTCTGTCGTTTGCGCAACACACCGATTATGACCTTTATGAACAAACTGGACAGGGAAGGGCAGGAGCCGCTTGATCTGCTTGATGATGTGGAAAAAAACCTGGGAATGCATACCGCACCGATTACCTGGCCCATCGGCATGGGCAAACGTTTTCGCGGAACCTACCACCTGTATAACAAGGAAGTGCATCTGTTTGATCCCAAAGCCGAGCATGGTGTTGGTAATACTGTGCTGGTAAAAGGGCTTGATGATCCGCTGCTGGACAACCTGCTTGGTAGTCAGGCAGCAGATTTAAGAAATGATGTGGAGCTGCTGGAAGGTGCTGCCAACCCTTTTGATCTGCATGAGTATCTGGCAGGCAACCAGACACCGGTGTTTTTTGGCAGTGCCATCAATACCTTTGGTGTGCAGCAACTGCTTGATACTTTTGTGCAGTACGCGCCCCATCCCCAGGAAAGGGCAACAACCACACGCCTTGTATCGCCATATGAAGAAACCTTCAGTGGCTTTGTTTTTAAAATCCAGGCCAATATGGATCCGGCACACCGTGACAGAATTGCTTTTTTCAGAATTTGCTCCGGTCACTTTGAGCGGGGAATGAAAGTACGCCATTTACGCCTTGGTCGGGATATCCAGCTAAGTAATGCCACAATTTTTCTGGCGCAGGATCGTACAAACGTGGAAGAAGCCTTTGCCGGTGATATTATCGGCATCCATAACCACGGCACCATCAAAATCGGTGATACCTTTACCCAGGGCGAAGAGCTGAAGTTTACAGGCATCCCCAATTTTGCACCTGAACATTTCCGCAAAGTACGCCTGCTGAATCCGATGAAATCAAAAGCATTGGAAAAAGGTCTGGTGCAACTTGCAGAAGAGGGGACAACCCAGGTGTTTAAACCGCTTTTTGGGGCAGAATGGGTTGTGGGGGCAGTGGGTGTGCTGCAATTTGATGTTGTTATGCACCGCCTGGAGTTTGAGTATGGTGTAAAAGTAACCTATGAACCGGTTGCCTACACCAGCTCCCGCTGGGTGAGTGGCGATAGAAAACTGCTGGATGATTTTGAGAAAAAAGAAAAGATGAACCTTTATCTGGATGCCGAAGGAAAGCTGACCTATATGGCCTCCAGCCAATGGCGGCTGGATAATACCATGGAAAACTGGCCGAAACTTGTCTTCAGTGCCACCAGTGAGCATTCCTGAAACAGATGAAAAAGCGCTCGTTAATCAAAACCTGGCAAGTGATTAACAGCCTGCCTGTCGATAGCTTCCCGCTGCTGCTGCCTGGCGTATATCCGTTTGCTGCTTTTTTCATCCTTAAAAAACTGAAGCGGCTGGGATTTTCCTGTTGCCGCGTTGATTGTACTGATGACGGGCTGGTGGTGTACGCCCAAAGGTAAACTGATGTCTGAAAAAAGCAGCATACTAAAAGCAGCCGGTGTGCTTGGTTCGGCAACCATGCTTTCCCGTATTCTGGGTATGGTCAGGGATATGGTTGTGGCGCGGCTTTTTGGTGCTGCCCTGGCTACGGATGCTTTTTTTGCTGCTTTTCAGATTCCCAATCTATTGCGCCGTTTTTTTGCTGAAGGTGCGCTTACCTCTGCTTTTGTTCCTGTTTTTTCTGAAACCATAGTAAAAGAAGGGGACAAGCAGGCCAAAGAGTTAGCCAACCTCTGCTTTACCCTGCTTTTTCTGGTGGTTACTTTCGTGACCTTGCTGGGAATCATCTTTTCTCCCCTGATTATCAGGCTAATGTTTCCAGGCTTTGCCGCAGTTAGTGGCAAATTTGAGCTGACTGTACTGCTTAACCGGATTATGTTTCCCTACCTGTTTTTTATCTCTTTGGTGGCACTTTGCATGGGGATATTAAACACCTTACGCCACTTTTTTACCCCTGCCATCTCCACTGTTTTCCTGAACCTGTCCATGATCGGTTCTGCATTGCTTTTACGTCCTTTTTTCCAATATCCGATCACAGCTTTGGCAATTGGCGTTTTGTTGGGTGGTCTGATTCAGCTTTTAATGCAGTTGCCAGTGCTTTGGCGGTTTGGCTACCGCATCCGCCCTGCCTTTGCTTTCAATAATCAAAAGCTCAAAAAAATAGCTCTGCTGCTGGCTCCAGCCACTCTTGGGGTGGGGGTTTACTACCTGAACATTACGGTTGGTAATATTTTGGCATCACTTTTGCCCCAGGGTTCAGTTTCCTATCTTTATTATGCGCAACGTCTGTTTGAATTTCCCCAGGGTGTATTTACGGTCTCTGTTGCCCAGGCAGTACTGCCCACCATGAGCCGTCAGGCTGCTGATAATGATTTGCCAGGGATGAAAGACTCCCTTAATTACGGCATCCGTTTAACGTTGTTCATCACCATACCGGCACTGGTTGGTCTGATGGTTTGCTCCAGACCGTTAATTGCACTGCTTTTTATGGGTGGTCAGTTTGATTACCAGATGGTGGTGCAATCGGCAAAGGCACTTGTTTTTTATTCTTGCGGGCTTTCTTTTGTTGCACTTGTGCGGGTACTGGCACCGGCATTTTATGCCCTTAAAGATACACGTACCCCTGTGTTTACCGCATTTATTGCCTTTCTGCTTAACCTTGGCTTTAGCTTGCTGCTGATGAAGCCACTTTTGCACGGTGGCCTGGCATTGGCATCATCTCTGGCTGCTTTAGGCAATATGGGCTTGTTACTTTGGTTTTTACACAGGAAAATCGGTGCCCTTGGCGGTAATGCCATGCTGCGCAGCGGTTTTATCGCAGCTGCATCTTCTTTGCCGATGGGTTTGCTTGCCTGGTGGCTGCTCTGTTTTGTGGACTGGTCACAACCAGGTGCCAGGCTGCTTAAAAGTGGTATGCTGTCTGTTACAGTGGCAGCTTCAGTTGCTTGCTACGCATTGTTTTCCTGGTTGCTGCGCTCTTCCGAAGCTACAGAAATAATTGCTTTGATTAGGCGTAAGGTGGCAAGATAATTGAGCAACCAGTTAATTTGGAGCTAAAGGGAGCAAAGTAATATGAAAACATATGTTCTGCCTTACCAAACCACTTTGGGAACAGGCTGGCTGGAAGCAACTGAAAAAGGGGTAAGTCAGGTTTGCCTGCCTGGTGATGAGCGTTTGTCCATGGAAAAACAGCTTGACTGCCTTCCTGAACATGCTGTGGCAGCAGTCAGTCAGTTAGAGGATTACTTTAAGGGTAGGCTGCACAGCTTTAACCTGCCTCTGGATTTGGGCAGGCTTACCGAGTTTCAACAAAAGGTGCTGCTTGTGGCTGCCGCCATACCCTATGGCAAGGTAATCAGTTATGGCAGGCTGGCAGAGCTGGCAGGCTATCCAAAAGCAGCAAGGGCAGCCGGTGGTGTCATGGCAGCCAACAGACTGCCGGTGATTATTCCATGCCATCGTGTTGTTGCCAGCAGCGGTGCGTTAACCGGTTATAGCGGGGCTGGCGGTCTTGATTGCAAGAAATTCCTGTTAACAATGGAAGGTATTGAATTTAAAGGCAAGAAAGTCTGCCATATTTTTGACAGTTATTAACAGCACAAAAAAAGCTGCAAAAACATTTTTCTGCTTGACACAGCTTTTAGCCTTAAACCCTTGAAAAAGCAGCCCTGTTTGTAAGATACTGAAATTATTGATATTTTTGCTGCCTATTTTTTAGGCAGAGGGGGTAAGCTGCTTGTTTGCATACAACTTCAGGGGGTGATTCACACTGTTTTCCACAGCTTTTCCACAAAAAATGTTGATAGCCGGCTTAACCGCTTGAATTTCTTTACAGGTTTTACTTTTCCAGCTGCTTGGCTTCCTGCCACAGCTGTTCCATCTCTTCAAGTGTACTGTTTTGTACTGTCTGCCCCTGCTTCTCCAGACTGTCCTCAATATGGTTAAAACGGCTTTCAAACCGTTTGATGGTGCTCCTTAAGGCATCTTCTGCATCAACCCCGAAAAAACGCCCCAGATTAACCAGTGCGAAAATCAGATCACCCAGCTCTTCACTAATCCGCTGCTGATTATTTGTTGCAATCACCTCATGCAGTTCAGCCAGTTCTTCCTGCACCTTATCCATTACCTGCTGATAATTTTCCCAATCAAAGCCTACCCGCGCTGCTTTTTCAGTGATTTTCAAGGCTTTAAGCAGGGCTGGCAGCTCAGGAGGGATTCCAGCAATTGCCGAACGTCTTTCTGCTCCCTTTTCCTGCTGCTTGATTTTTTCCCAGTTAATGGTTTGAGCTGCACTGTCTGCAATAATCTGGTCACCAAAAACATGGGGATGCCGGCGGATCAGTTTTTTACAGATACTTTCAATTACATTATCCATCGTGAAATCGTTTTTTTCTTCAGCAATAACCGCATGAAATACCGGTTGCAGCAATAAATCACCCAGCTCTTCCTGCAATAGCTGCTGATCATTGCTGTCAATTGCCTCTATAACCTCATAGGTTTCTTCCAACAGGTATCTTTTAAGGCTTTTGTGCGTCTGCTCGGCATCCCAGGGGCAACCCCCATTTCCACGTAATTTACGCATAATTTCCAATAAAGTGTTAAACTTGCAGTCAGTTTCAGGCATTTAAAGCTCTCCTTTGTTACCCATTTGCAGGTTTTTGAAAAACATTATGAAGCAACGACTAGCCGAGGAAGCGAGTAACGCGCAACACCGTAGGCAGTCTTTGCAATAGTTTTCAAAGTTCTGTTCAGGCTTGTACTTCTTTATAATATAAGTAATATGTAACGTTTTCAGGCAGCAATTAATACACTAAGAAGGGGCTGTTTTAAAATGAATAATGTTCTTATTATCGGTGCCGGTGGTGTTGGTCAGGTGGTTGCGCACAAATGTGCTCAAAGGCGCGATGTTTTCGGTAATATCACCCTTGCCTCCCGTACAAAATCAAAATGTGATGCCATTGCTGCCCAGTTAAATAACAGCATCAGCACAGCGCAGGTGGATGCAGATAATGTTGCTGAACTGACAGCCCTGATTAAAAAGGTGCAGCCAAAGCTGGTAATTAACGTGGCTTTACCGTATCAGGATTTAACAATTATGGAAGCCTGCCTGAAAACAGGCGTGGATTACCTGGATACTGCCAATTATGAGCCGCTTGATACTGCAAAATTTGAGTATTCCTGGCAATGGGCGTATCAGGAAAAGTTTGAAAAAGCCGGTATCATGGCATTGCTTGGCTCTGGTTTTGATCCTGGTGTTACCAACGTTTACACAGCACTGGCTGCAAAAAAATATCTGGATGTTGTGGAAGAGATTGACATTATTGATGCCAATGCCGGCAACCACGGTCAACCATTTGCCACCAACTTTAACCCCGAAATCAATATCCGCGAAGTAACCGCAACCTGTCGCCATTGGGAAAACGGGCAGTTTGTTGAATCGCCCCCCCTGTCCACAAAACGCCAGTTTGATTTTCCGGAAGGTATCGGACCGATGAACGTCTATCGCCTTTATCATGAAGAGATGGAATCATTGGTAAAACATATCCCCACCATTAAAAAAGCGCAGTTCTGGATGACTTTTTCTGATAACTACCTGAAACATCTTGAAGTTTTGCAAAATGTCGGCATGACCCGCATTGATGAGGTGGAGTACAATGGTCAGAAAATCGTGCCGATTCAGTTTTTAAAGGCTCTTTTACCTGATCCAGGCTCTTTAGGCCCACTTACCAAAGGCAGAACCTGCATAGGTGTGATTGCCAGGGGTATTAAGGATGGCAAGAAAAAGCAGGTGTATATCTATAACATCTGTGACCATGAAGCTTGCTACAAAGAAGTAAAATCCCAGGCAATAAGCTACACCACCGGTGTGCCGGCAGTTGTTGGTGCAATTATGATGCTCACCAGACAGTGGCACGCACCAGGGGTATGGAATATGGAACAGTTTGATCCAGAACTGTTTTTGAAAGAACTGACGCCAATGGGGCTGCCCACAGTGGTTGTTGAGGATGGCAATTGGCCTGAACTGTAACAAGGAAAGTTTTTTTTGATTTTCAGCTGTGCTGGTTTTTGTAACTCCCTCTGATTTCCATCTTTTTTGAGGGAGAGAACTTATTGATATGTTTTGGAGACTATATGCAGACAACCCGCCTGGGCGAGATTCTGGTTAGTAACAACCTGATCACAAGGGAACGGTTGTCTGCTGCACTAAAGGAGGTCAAGTCTTCGGATGGTCAGTTAAAACTTGTCTCTTTGCTTGTCAGCCAGAATATTATTGATGAACAGCAACTAGTATCTTTTTTGTCCCGTCATTACGGTATTCCCACCATCAATCTGGCAGAGTGTGATATTGAAATTGCCATTATCCGCCTGATCCCTGCTGAAGTTGCTCACCGTTATCAGATTATTCCGGTTAACCTTTCAGGAACCACCCTGATGGTCGCTGTTTGTGATCCATCCAACCTGTTTGCCATAGAAGATATCAAGTTTATGACCGGCTACAATGTGGAAACGGTTGTAACTTCAGAAACAGATATAAAAGCAGCCATTGACCGTTACTATGACCAGTCTGCTGATCTTGTCGGTATTTTTGATGATCTTGAGTTTGAAGAGCTGGAACTGGTTGATACAGAGGAAGAAGTAGATCTTGGCTCTTTGGAACGTGCCACAGAAGAAGCACCGGTGGTTAAGCTGGTAAACCTTATTCTGATGGATGCCATTAAAAAGAAAGCAAGCGATATTCATATAGAACCGTATGAGAAGATGTTTCGGGTGCGTTACCGCATGGATGGTGTGCTTTATGAGATGATGAAGCCGCCATTAAAGCTTAAAAATGCCATTACTTCGCGGCTTAAAATTATGGCAGAGCTGGATATTGCCGAGCGCAGACTGCCCCAGGATGGTCGGATAAAGATAAAACTGGGCAATGACCGTGATATGGATTTTCGCGTATCAGTGCTGCCAACTCTTTTTGGCGAAAAAATCGTGTTGCGTCTGCTGGATAAAAGCAATCTGCAACTTGATATGACCAAACTTGGCTATGAGCCGGAAGCTTTGGAGCATTTTAAACGGGAGATTCACAAACCTTTCGGGATGGTGCTGGTTACTGGTCCCACCGGTTCCGGCAAAACGGTTTCACTTTATTCTGCGCTGGCAGAGCTTAACAAGGTGACGGAAAACATTTCCACTGCCGAAGATCCGGTGGAGTTTAACTTTGCCGGCATCAACCAGGTGCAGATGCATGAAGGGATAGGCCTTAATTTTGCCGCTGCCTTGCGCTCGTTTTTGCGTCAGGATCCGGATATTATCATGATTGGTGAAATACGGGATTTTGAAACTGCCGAAATAGCCGTAAAGGCTGCCCTTACCGGTCATATGGTGCTTTCAACGCTGCATACAAACGATGCACCGGCAACAATAAACCGCTTGCTTAATATGGGTATAGAACCTTTTTTGGTGGCTTCTGCCGTTAATCTGATTACAGCGCAACGACTGGGCAGGCGGATTTGCAGCGAATGCAAGGAAAAAGAAGATATTCCGCCGGCTGCGCTGATAGCAGCAGGTGTACCAGCCTCTGAAGCAGCAGATTTTACCTGTTACAAAGGCAGAGGTTGCCAAGTGTGCAATAATACCGGCTACAAGGGCAGGGTGGGTTTTTATCAGGTGATGCCGATGCTGGAACCTATCCGTGAGCTTATTTTAAACGGAGCAAATACTGCTGAAATCAAGCGGGAGTCCATGTTGCTTGGTGTAAAAAGTATGCGCCAGGCTGCCCTTACCAAACTAAAAGAAGGGGTTACTTCCCTTGAAGAAGTTCTGCGTACAACCATTGCTGATGAGTGAAAGGAGAACCAACCATGGCCAGCCTGCATGAAATGCTGGTGCAGCTTGTGGAGCGTAAAGGCTCTGACCTGCATATTACCACCAATACGCCGCCCAAAATCCGTGTTGACGGCAAGCTTGTTGAGCTTGATCACCCGCCCTTGAACATGACTGACACCAAACAGTTGTGCTATTCGGTGTTGGCTGAGTCGCAAAAACACAAGTTTGAAGAGAATAATGAGCTGGATTTTTCCTTTGGTGTTAAAGGTCTTTCCCGTTTTAGGGGCAATATTTTTATGCAGCGGGGTGCCATGGCTGGTGTTTTCAGGATGATCCCCTACAAGGTGCTTAGTTTTGAAGAGCTGGGCTTGCCGCCGGTTGTCAGAAGGCTTGCTGAAAAACAGCGCGGGCTGATTCTGGTTACAGGACCAACCGGCTCTGGTAAATCCACCACGCTTGCCTCAATGATAGATTATATCAATGTTAACCGTCAGGAACATATTGTCACCATTGAAGACCCGATTGAATATCTGCACCCACACAAAAACTGCTTGGTTAACCAACGGGAGGTGGGAGCAGATACAAAAGCTTTTAAAAGCGCGTTAAAGTCAGTGTTGCGGCAGGACCCTGATGTGGTGCTGGTGGGTGAACTGCGGGATCTGGAGACCATTGAAGCTGCGCTTACTCTGGCAGAAACCGGACATATCTGCCTGGCAACGCTGCATACAAACTCTTGCGCCCAGACCATCAACCGGATTGTGGATGTTTTTCCAGCCTATCAGCAAACCCAGATTCGCACACAGCTTTCCTTTGTTCTTGAAGGGGTTATTTCACAGTATCTGATGCCAAAAACAGGCGGGGGGCGGATTATCTCTCTTGAAATAATGGTGCCAAACCCTGCCATACGCAACCTGATCCGTGAAGATAAAATACACCAGATCTATTCCCAAATGCAGGTTGGGCAGGAAAAATTTGGTATGCAGACCATGAATCAGTCGCTGCATAATCTGCTTTCACGCAGGCTTATCTCTTTGGATGATGCCATGCAGCGTTCTTCTGATCCGGAAGAGCTGAAACAGATGCTGATGAATGCGGGTATGGTTAAGCGACCACGTTAAAACTTAAAGGAGTATTAAGCTATGGCCAAGTTTAAGTGGGAGGCCAAAACCCGCAGCGGTGCAACTCAAAAAGGTGAAACCGAGGCTCCAAACGCCGCAGCAGTTGAAACCCAGCTGAAAAAAGCAGGTTTTATGGGGATTGTTGTTAAGGAAGCTCGGCAAGGGATTAAGCTGCCTTCTTTTGGTGGTAAAAAAGTGGACACCAGAGAGCTGGTTATTTTTACCAGGCAGTTTGCCACCATGATTGACTCTGGGCTGCCCTTGGTACAATGCCTTGATATTCTTGGTAATCAGCAGGAAAAACCTGCCTTTAAAAGTATTTTGCTCAAAGTTAAGGAAGATGTTGAAAGTGGCTCCACCTTTGCCGATGCTTTGGGCAAACATCCCAAAGCCTTTGATGAGCTGTACGTTAACCTGGTGGCTGCCGGAGAGGTTGGCGGTATCCTTGACACAATTCTGAACCGACTGGCTGCCTATATTGAAAAAGCGATGAAGCTTAAAAAGCAGATTAAAGGAGCCATGGTTTATCCTCTAACCGTTCTTGCCATTGCTGGTATTGTGGTAAGCGTTATTTTGGTGTTTGTCATCCCTGTTTTTGCGTCCATGTTTATGGAGATGGGCAGTGAGCTGCCTGGTCCCACAAAGCTGGTTATTGCCCTGTCCGATTTTTTAAAGAGCTATATACTTTATATTATTGGTGCTTTTTTTCTGCTTTCCAAAATCTTCCAAAAGTATTACTCAACGCCGCGGGGCAGAAAACGGGTGGATTCCATTGCTCTTAAAGCTCCTGTTGCCGGTCCTTTAATCAGAAAAGTAGCGGTTGCCAAATTTACCCGTACTTTGGGAACAATGGTAAGCTCTGGCGTGCCGATTATGGATGGTCTGGATATTGTGGCTAAAACTGCCGGAAATAAAATTGTGGAAGAGGCGATTTACGGTGTTCGTCAATCCATTTCAGAAGGTAAAACCATGGCAGAACCGCTGCAAAGCAGCGGTATTTTCCCCTCAATGGTGGTGCAGATGATTTCTGTTGGTGAAGCCACTGGTGCCATGGATACCATGCTGAACAAAATTGCCGATTTTTACGATGATGAGGTGGATACCGCAGTGTCAGCCATGACTGCCATGCTGGAGCCTTTGCTGATGGTGTTTTTGGGTGTAGTGGTTGGCGGTCTGGTTATCGCCATGTACCTGCCGATCTTTAGCATGGCAGGTGCGGTGGGTTAGGCTGTGGGCTCCAGACGCTGTCTGAAACTGTTTATCTGCGCCAGAATTGCTGTTGTCTGCCTTTTTCTGGTCTCCACAATTCTGCTTAACAAACATGCCCCTGAGGCTTTGGACGATGCCCATTTTACAGGTATCGTCCGGCTGATGGCTGTCTCCTTTGTTTTTTCCCTTGTTTCCCTTTGGTTGGCAGGGCGTTTGCCTTTGCAAGCTGTTCTTTCCCGTTTGCAGGTTGTCTGGGATATTCTTTTTGTCACAGCTTTACTGGTTCTTACCGGTGGCATTGCAAGCCCTTACTCATTTTTGTACCTGTTGGCCATTATGAGTGCCGGTGTGCTGCTTTCCCGCCGTGATGCACTTTATACTGCCGCACTTAGTGTTATTTTTTACGGTGCAATGGTTGATATGCAGTATTACGGTATGTTGACCAGGTTTGGCCTGTCTAAAAACGCAGCGCAGGATATTGGTGATCTGGTGCTGCTGTACAATCTGTTTTTGCATCTGGTGGGGTTTGTGCTGGCTGCGCTGGCAACAGGTTACCTTAGTGAGCGAGCCAGGATAAGCGAAGATGCTTTAAGGCTGACAGAAATAAATTACGAAGAGTTACAGGCATTGCACACAACCATTGTGGAAAACCTGGATAGCGGGCTTTTGACAACCACGCCCACGGGGGAAATCAGATTTTTTAACCCCTATTTGCAGCGGCTTAGCGGCTTGTCCCAGCAGGAAGCCTACAACCGCCCGCTTGCAGCTCTGTTTCCTGAGCTGGTCAGCAGCAAGCAGTTGATAAATCATGGCTGCCGAGGTGAGTTTGGCTATACAGATGCTGATGGTCAAGAATGTATTATCGGCTACACAGCCAGCAGCTATCAGGATATTCAGGGTAAAAATGCCGGCATAATTGTAACTTTAAAGGATTTGACCAGGCTAAAAGAGATGGAAAAAGCCCTGCAAAGGGCAGACAGAATGGCTGCGGTTGGCGAGTTATCTGCGCGTATGGCGCATGAAATAAGAAACCCGCTGACGGCAATCAGCGGTTCTGTGCAGCTTTTAAGCCAGCACCAAGGGATTAGCCAAAATGAAGCAAGATTGTTAAACATCGTAAACCGTGAAACCGAGCGGCTGGATAATCTGCTGGCTGATTTTCTGACCTATGCCCGCCCACGGCAACCGAACTTTGAAAGCACCAGACTAAAACCGCTTTTGGCAGAAATGAAGGAGTTCCTTATCAGTGACCAGCGTTTTTTTGGTCTTGAAATAATGTTGTCACACAGCTCGGATCCGGCGGTAATGGTTGATAAAAGTCAGATTCGGCAAGTGTTGTTTAACCTTTTGCATAATGCGGCTGATGTTACTGCTGCTGGCGGTAAAATAACCATAACAACGGAAACAGGTGTAATGAAGGATGGAGGCAGACCCTGCCTTAATATTGTAGTTTCGGATCAGGGGCATGGTCTGGATAATACAGCCATGCAACACCTTTTTGAGCCGTTTTGGACAACAAAAAGCACTGGCAGCGGACTGGGATTGGCAATAGTTTACCGGATTATTGAAAATCATGGTGGTCAGATTCTGGTGGAAAGCGTTAAATCAGAAGGCAGCAGATTTGTTGTACAACTGCCGCTGGCGGAGGTCTGATGCAGATAAAAAAGAAAATCCTTGTTGTTGATGACGAACCAAGTATGCGTGAATTTCTGCTGATTTTGCTGGAGCGGGAAGGCTACGAACTGCAATCAGCAGCAGATGCTGCCAGTGCTTTAAAGCTGATGGCAAATAAGCATGTTGACCTGGTAATCTCTGATGTACAGATGCCGGGTTTAAGCGGTATGGAGCTGCTTGCCCTTATTAAAAAGGATATGCCGGATACGGCTGTGCTGCTGGTTACCGCTTTTTCCACAACAGAACAGGCTGTGGAGGCAATGAAGCTTGGCGCATATGATTATCTTGCCAAGCCTTTTAAGGTTGAAGAACTGAAAGTGCTGGTGAGAAACGCCCTTGAGCAGTGTGAACTGCGGCGCGAAAATCGTATTTTGCGTGCCAAAACCATTGAAAGTACGGTGTTTGCCGGATTGGTGGGACGCTCGGCAAAGATGCGTGAACTGTTTGACCTTCTGCATAAGGTTATGGATACAACAAGTACAGTGCTGGTATCCGGTGAAAGCGGCACCGGCAAAGAGCTGGTTGCCCGTGCAATCCATAACGGCAGTAATCGCAGGCAAAAACCGTTTGTTGCAGTAAACTGCGGTGCCATCCCTGAAAATCTGATGGAAAGCGAGTTTTTTGGTCATGCCCGCGGAGCATTTACAGGCGCAGTGGGTGATCACCATGGTTTTTTTGAGCAGGCCAATGGCGGTACGCTTTTTCTTGATGAGATAGGAGAGCTGCCTTTGGCAATGCAGACCAGACTGCTAAGGGTGTTGCAAGAGCGTGAAATACGCAGGGTCGGTGATGATTGTCTGAAAAAAGTTGATGTAAGGGTGATAGCTGCCAGTAACCGTGACCTGCATGAACAGGTGAAAACCGGCGGTTTTCGCGATGATCTTTATTACCGGATAAATGTGTTTCAGGTGATTGTGCCTCCTTTGCGGGAGCGGATTGAGGATGTGCCGCTATTGACGGAATATTTTTTGGGTAAGCATTTGCCAGCCAGTTCTGCCACTATTTCGGCAGACGCGCTGAAGCTGCTCATGGGTTATGATTATCCGGGAAATGTACGCGAACTGGAAAATATTATTGAGCGTGCCCTGGTTCTGAACAGTGAAACAATAACAGTATCCAGCCTGCCTGCCAGCATTGTGGAAAAAAAACAGCATTATCCTGAAAAGCAGGAACTGGCTTTTCCCAAAAGCGGGATTGACCTTGAATCAGCACTTGAAAACATGGAAAAAGACTATCTTTGCAAGGCATTAGAGCTTTCAGGAGGCAACAAAACTGCCGCTGCCGAGCTTTTGCGCATTTCTTTCCGCTCTTTCAGATATAAGTTGTCCAAGTATGGCATTGAAGATGTTGCCTGAATTTCCATGTAGATCGGCTGAACAATTTTTTTAAATACACTTGACATGACGCTAAATGCTTATTATTCTGCTTAATCTTTGATGCAGGCGCGTAGCTCAGGGGGAGAGCGCTACCTTGACACGGTAGAGGTCGGCGGTTCGAGACCGCCCGCGCCTACCACAAACTTAAAATCTGAAAGCGGCATCGGAAACGATGCCTTTTTTTGCTTGGCTTTTCTGTACAGATTGAAAGATAAAAAAATGATTAGTGTAACCTTGCCTGATAACTCTGTGAAAGAACTGCACGATGGCGCAACAATTGCCGATCTGGCAGCATCCATTGGCAGTGGACTTGCCAAGGCAGCCGTGGCAGGCTGCATAGATGGAGAGCTGGTTGATCTGACTGCCCCTGTTTCCGATGGTGCCCTGGTTTCTGTTATTACTGACAAAAGCCCGCAAGCACTGGAAATAATTCGCCATTCCGCCTCTCACTTGATGGCGCAGGCAGTAAAAGAGCTGTTTCCTGCTGCAAAGGTTACCATCGGTCCAGCCATTGAAAACGGTTTTTACTATGATTTTGACGTGGAAACCCCTTTTACGCCTGATGATCTTGAGCGTATAGAAAAACGGATGGGCGAGCTTGCTGCCAAGGGGCAGCCGGTTGAACGCAAGGTTATGTCTGCCGCTGCTGCCATAGATTTTTTTGAGCAGATGGGCGAGCCTTACAAAAAAGAACTTATTGAAGCCATTGGTGCTGAAAATGTATCCATTTACAGCCAGGGTGATTTTGCCGATCTCTGCCGTGGTCCCCACCTGCCTAATACAAACAAGATAAAAGCATTCAAACTGCTCTCCATTGCCGGTGCCTATTGGCGCGGTGATGAAAAAAACCGGATGTTGCAGCGGATTTACGGTACTGCCTTTGCCGATAAAAAAGAACTTGAAAACTACCTGCACAAGCTGGAAGAAGCCAAGCGCAGAGACCATCGCAAGCTGGGCAAAGAGCTTGATCTGTTTTCTTTTTCAGATGAGGCAGGTCCTGGATTTGCCATCTGGCATCCAAAAGGTGCCTTGCTGCGTACCCTGCTGGAAGATTTTGAACGCCGCGAACATTTAAAGCGTGGCTATGATATAGTCATGGGTCCCCAGATACTCAAAACCGAACTGTGGCAACGTTCCGGGCATTACGATAACTATCGTGAAAACATGTATTTTACAGAGGTTGATGAGCAAAGTTTTGGCGTAAAGCCGATGAACTGCCTCTCCCATATGCTGATTTACAAATCCCACCTGCGCAGTTACCGTGATCTGCCATTACGTTACTTTGAGCTTGGTACTGTGCATCGCCACGAGCGGGCTGGTGTGCTGCATGGTCTTTTGCGTGTACGTTGTTTTACGCAGGATGATGCCCATATCCTTTGTACTCCGTCACAGCTTGATGCCGAGATTAAAGGTGTACTGGAGTTTGTTGCAGATGTTATGGCTATTTTTGGCTTTGATTACGAGATGGAGCTTTCCACCCGTCCCGAGAAATCGATCGGTAGTGATGAAGATTGGGAACGTGCCACAAATGCATTGTTATCTGCACTGAAAGACACTGGACGTACCTTTGAAATTAACGAAGGGGATGGTGCTTTTTACGGTCCTAAAATTGATATAAAGCTGCGTGACTGCCTTGACAGGCGTTGGCAGTGTGCTACTATCCAGTGCGATTTTACCTTGCCAGAGCGTTTTGATCTTACCTATATTGACAGTAACGGGGAGCGCAAGCGACCGGTTATGGTACATCGTGTTGTTCTTGGTTCCATTGAGCGTTTTATTGGTGTGCTGATTGAGCATTATGCTGGAAATTTCCCGCTTTGGCTTTCCCCTGTACAGGCAATTGTGCTTAATGTCACTGATAACCAATCTTCCTATGCCAATGATGTTTTTAAAAAATTGCGTGCTGCCGGTATCAGGGTTCAGGAAGACCTGCGCAATGAGAAACTGAACTTTAAAATACGTGAAGCGCAATTACATAAAATACCATACATGCTGATTATAGGTGACAAGGAGCTGGAATCAGGGACAGTTACCCCACGTTACCGAGATGGTAAAAACCTGCAACCAATGACACCCGATCAGTTCATCCAGTTTGTGGAAACAGAAAGCAAGCAGTACAGATAGTAAAACTATTGCAAATAAAACCAGGAGGTCAGCCATAGCCGCTCCAAAACCTGCATCAGTTAATATTAACCATAACATTCGTGCCAATGAAGTACGTGTTATCGCCGATGACGGCGAACAACTGGGTATCCTTTCCCTAAGGGATGCTCTTGAGGCTGCCGAGGCACGACAGCTTGATCTTGTTGAAGTATCTCCCAATGCACAGCCACCAGTTTGTAGAATTATGGATTATGGTAAATACAAGTACCAGCAGAGTAAAAAACAGCAGGAAGCAAAGAAAAAGCAGGTACAGGTGCAGGTTAAGGAAATAAAAATACGTCCAAAAACCGATGACCATGATATTGAATTTAAGGTTAAAAACGTGCGGCGTTTCCTGGAGGAAGGTAATAAAGCCAAAATAACTCTGGTTTTCAGGGGACGAGAGATAACTCACCAGGATGTAGGCCGTGCAGTTGTTGAGCGTTTTGCCAGTGAGCTTTCTGATATAGGTGTTGTTGAGGTGCATCCGCGTGTGGATGGTCGCCAGCTTTTTATGATTATCGCCCCCAAAGCAAAAAAATAAGCAGTTTGTACTATTTTAAGCCAGTAAAAAGGAGACTTTAAATGCCTAAAATAAAAACCAATCGTGGTGCTGCAAAGCGTTTCAAAAAAACAGGAACAGGCAAGGTAAAGCGCGCCAGTGCCTTTACCAGCCATATACTAACCTGCAAAACCCGCAAGCGTAAGCGTAACCTGCGCCAGGGTGGACTGGTGGCAGGAACGGATCATAAGGCAATTTGTGCACTTATCCCTTACATGTAGTTGAAAAAAAGATTGCTGGTTGCCCAGAACAGCGAGGAACGGCCCCTTGCTGATCGGGTGTTCTAAATTAAAAACTGAAGGAGTCTGAAGATGCCGAGAGCAAAAGGTGGTTTTAAAACCCGTCAACGTCGTAATAAAATCCTTAAATTGGCTAAAGGTTACCGTGGAGCCAGAAGTAAGCTTTTCCGCAGTGCTACAGAAGCTGTTGATCGTGCACTTAACTATGCATTTCGTGATCGTCGTGTAAAAAAGCGTGATTTCCGTGCGCTGTGGATTGTGCGTATAAATGCAGCTGCACGTCTTAATGGCCTGTCTTACAGCAAGTTTGTTTTTGGACTTAAAAAAGCAGATATCCAGATTGATCGCAAGGTTTTAGCTGATATTGCCATTAGTGATCCAAAAGGTTTTTCTGAAATTGCAGCCTTAGCCAAGGCTCAACTGTAAATATAAACAATTACGGTGAAAAAAAGGAATGGAGTCCGATGGCTTCCATTCCTTTTTACGTTTTAGCAAGGGGAAACAACCATGCGTGAACAGTTGGAACAATTGCGGCAACAAGCAACAGAGGAAATAGCGGCTACAACCACTGAGGAAGCTTTGCAGGAGATACGTATTCGCTTCCTGGGGCGCAAAGGTGAGCTGACCGGTCTGATGAAAGGGCTAGGTAAGCTTTCTGCTGAAGAACGCCCCCTTGTTGGTCAGCTGGTTAACAGCGTAAAAGATCAGCTTGAGAGCCTGCTTGAGCAAAGCCTGGACAAGGTACGCCAGGAAAAAATCAGCCAGAAGCTGACATCTGAAAAAATTGATGTGACTTTACCAGGTCGCATCAGCCATGTTGGCAGCAAACACCCTGTCACCCTTGTTATTGAAGAAGTGGCAGATATTTTTGCCAGCCTTGGTTTTTCGGTTGCAGAAGGTCCTGAAATTGAGCAGGACTGGTACAACTTTGAAGCCCTTAACTTTCCGCCCGAGCATCCTGCAAGGGATATGCAGGATACCTTTTTTGTTGAAAACTCGTTACTGCTGCGTACCCATACATCACCAGTACAGATACGCACCATGCTCGCACAAAAGCCGCCGGTGCGTATTATCGCCCCTGGCACTGTTTACCGTTGTGATTCAGATGCCACCCACTCACCCATGTTCCATCAGGTTGAAGGGTTGATGGTGGACAAAAATGTATCTTTTGCCGACTTGAAAGGTATTTTGACAACTTTTACCAATCAACTTTTTGGTCAAAAAACAGGTGTGCGCCTGCGTCCCAGCTTTTTCCCCTTTACCGAACCTTCAGCAGAGGTTGATATAGCATGTGTTATCTGCGGTGGCAGTGGTTGTCGGGTTTGCAAGCAGACCGGCTGGTTGGAGATTCTTGGGGCAGGTATGGTGGATCCTGAAGTATTTCGCCATGTTGATTATGATGCCGAGCAGTTTTCCGGATTTGCCTTTGGCATGGGGATAGAGCGGATTGCCATGCTTAAATACGGTATCAGTGATATGCGTCTTCTGTTTGAAAATGATCTGCGCTTTTTAGCGCAATTTCAAGGTGGTGCCGTCTCATGAAAGTTACCTATAACTGGCTGAAAGAGTTTGTGGATTTTGACCTTGATCCCGTTGAACTGGCTGACCTTTTGACCATGCTTGGTCTGGAAGTGGAAGCTGTTGAGCAGCTGGGCAGCGGTCTTGATAATGTTGTAGTGGCAAAGGTTCTGGAAAAAAATCAACACCCCAATGCCGACAAGCTGTCACTTTGCAAGGTCGATGCTGGCGATAATGGTGAGCCGCTTTCCATTGTTTGTGGTGCCACCAACTTTAAGGCAGGGGATACGGTTGCCCTGGCACGTATCGGGGCTGTGTTGCCAGGTGATTTTAAAATCAAACGCTCCAAAATAAGGGGTGAAGAATCTTTTGGTATGCTTTGCTCAGAAAGTGAGCTTGGGTTTGCGGAAACAAGCGATGGCATTATGGTGCTGCCTGATGAGCTGGAGCCTGGCAAACCACTGGCAGAATCACTAAAGCTAAAGGATACTGTATTTGAAATCGGCTTGACCCCAAACCGTGCAGATTGTCTGTCTGTAATCGGGATTGCCCGTGAAATTGCTGCCAAACTCGGTCTTAAAGTGAAATATCCGTTGGTATCACCACCGGAAGACGGTGAACCGGTGCATTCAAAAATAAAGGTTACCATTCAGGATACAGAAGGGTGTCCACGCTATGCAGCCCGTTATTTGAGTGGCTGCACCATCGGAGCATCACCTGCCTGGTTGGTAAACCGTCTGAAAGCCATTGGCATCCGTTCCATCAACAATGCTGTTGATATTACCAACCTGGTCATGATGGAGATGGGGCAACCGCTGCACGCCTTTGATTATGCCAAAATCAGCGATGCCCATATAATTGTGCGCAAAGCTCTTGATAATGAGCTTTTCACAACACTGGATGGACAAGAACGCAAACTTGTAACCGATGACCTGGTGATTTGTGATCAGGACAATGCAGTGGCTTTGGCAGGTGTAATGGGTGGTCTTGATTCTGAAATATCAGACCAAACAACCGAGATTTTGCTGGAAAGCGCGTATTTTACTCCGGCAGTTATCCGCAAAACTGCCAAAAGGTTGGGCTTGCATACTGAGTCTTCCCACCGTTTTGAAAGGGGAATTGATTTTGAAAATGTACCAAAAGCCCTTGACCGTGCAGCTATTCTGATAGCGCAATTAACCGGTGGTAAAATGGCCAATGGTCAGGTGGATGCCTGTCCTGTTGCACGCAAGCCTGTGCATATCAACTTCAGGCCTGATCGTGCCAACCAGTTATTGGGGCTTGAGCTGCCCAGCGAAAAAATGGCTGAGCTTTTCAGAAACCTTGAATTTAACGTAGTACCCACAGCCAATGGCAGTTTTCAGGTTACTGCACCAAGTTTTCGTGTGGACCTTGAGCGGGAAGTGGATCTGGTGGAGGAAATCTGCCGCTTAAACGGCTTTGAACAGGTGCCTGCCACCTTGCCAACAGCAAAGGTTACTTCCAGACTGCCAGACAGATACCAGACCATGCAGCGCAGGCTCAGGGACAATCTTGTGTCTGCCGGAATGAACGAAATAGTGACCTTTAGTTTTATCAGTCCGGAAGCAACCAGCCAACTGCTGCTGCCACCAGAAGATTATCGCTGTAAAAACATAGCACTATGTAACCCGCTGGCTAAAGAGCAATCTGTAATGCGTACAACCTTGCTGCCTGGTCTGCTTGAAACAGCAGCACGCAATATAAGTTTTAGAAACCTTGATCTCAAACTGTTTGAACTGCGCCGTATTTACCTGCCTGATCCAACAGCCCAAATGCCTGGCGAACCGCTTTACTGTACCGGTATTTTGTGTGGCAGCCGTCATGGTGCAAGCTGGTGCAATGAAAACACCGAGGTTGATTTTTTTGATGCAAAGGGTCTGGTGGAGCTGATTTTTGAGCTGTTCCAGGTCAAAAATGTAAGCTGGTCAGCAGATGAGCCAGAGCCTTATTACCACCCCGGTAAATCTGCGCGTATTTTTGCTGGCAAAAAACAGCTTGGCACAGTTGGTGAAATCCATCCGGTTGTTTTGCAAAACTTTGATATTGCCTGTCCTGTATATGCCTTTGAACTTAACTTTGAAGAGCTGGTAAGCCTTGGCAGCTCCAAGCGGGTAATTACTGCTCCTTCCCGCTATCCGGACAGCGTGCGCGATCTGGCATTACTGATGAACCGTGAACTGCCGGTGTCAGAACTATTTGACTGTATCTGCAACCTGAAGCTGAAAGAGCTGGAAGATGTGACTTTGTTTGATCTTTACCAAGGCGACAAGATTGCGGCTGATAGTAAAAGTGCGGCACTGCGCCTGCGTTATCGCTCCAGCGAACGCACCCTTACCGAGGAGGATGTGCAAAAGCTGCACCAGAAAGTTGTTGATACATTGATTGGCAAGTTAGGGGTGTCAGTAAGATAATCTGAAAATAAAATGATAAAAAAACCGTCACTTGGTCATCAGGTGACGGTTTTTTTGTTTTATCATTGCAGCTGTGTAAGGTTTTATCAGCGTCCTCCCCTGCCTATTTTTTTCAGATATTCCATAAATCCCTGGTCAAATATTCTTTCAATTTCATTTTGAGGTCTGTTTTCTGTATAGCCTACAAAATAAATAATCACCATCAGCAGTATAAAAATGGCAAAAGCAATGGTAAACAACTGCTTTATCCGCTGGCGTTTTTGCTGTTCTGCATCAACAGGTGCATCAAGGTCGCCGGTTTTGCGGAACAGGTACTTTTCACGCATCTGCCGGATCCGTTTTAGCTGCACATTGGAGATATAGCTGACCAGAGTATCGCGCTCGCGCTCATCAATCCATAAAAACTGAAAAGCGGTATTAAAAGCAGGTCGTTTCATCTGTTTGCTGGCTGCAAAGTTCTCACGCGAAAAAACAGTTTTGCAGACAGCATCAATTATTTTGGGCTTTTTTGCATCCGGCAGCAAGATTTCAACAGGAACAAGGTCGTTTTCAGCAAATTGATGGTGTAATAAAATACGGATGCCACCACCGCTGATGTTTGCAGCCAGGGGAATCATGTCATCCCAGTTGTCATCTATTTCAATAACCGGTTTCTTGCCAGCGGCTTTACCTGTGTTATGCAGGTCAGCTGTGGTTGATTCGCTGGCAGGCTGCTCTTCATTTCTTATATCTCTAAGCCTTTGCCAAGGCTTGGTTGCATCTTCATGCTGTTGCTGTTCTGCCTGTTTTCTGGCTTCCCGCTTGGCAAGCCACATTTCCTTTAGCACCTGTTCGCTTTTTTCACTGGTAATAAAGTAGCGAATCGGCAAAAAAGCATCTATGCGGTAAAATTCGCGCAGTTCATTGGAAACTATTTCACCAATAAAACGCAGTATGATTTTATGCTGCAACCCCTGGGCAACAATAATGCCACGGCAGGAATATCCCTTATCATCCGAGCCAACCCGTACATCCAGAATAAGCCCGGTGGAAAGTTTTACCGCAGCAGGTAGTTCATCCCTGGAGAGCTGCAAGGTAACCAGGTCTTCGTCAATACTATCGATGATTGCCCAATCATGGAAAGTGTCGCTTTGTGAAATCGGTATGGCAACATTTACTTTTTTTCCAAGGGGAAAATGTTCTGTGTATGATGTGAAATCACTCATCTTTTTTTAGCTTTGCAACCTTGTTAAGTTCTTCCAGCAAAAGATTTACGGAAACATTGTGGATGTCGGCACCATGCTCAAGGGTTTCCAGATCAGCAATCTGGCATTCCAGGCAATCAAGTTTGTGCCTGGAGAAAACCTGGATGGTTTCTGGAAACTGTCTGATAATCTCACCTATTTTCATGGTTTGGGTAATCATGATGTCACCTCCGACACGATTAAGTAACTCTGATTATGGTTATGGCTTCAGTCAGTTTTTTCAATTCTTGGAAATAAGGCTTCAGCCTTGCTGATGGTTGTTCCTGCCGTAAGCTTGCCCCAGGCAAGATCAGCAATGGTTGGCAGCTCTGATATGCCCAGTACAGCAAGGGCTTTACGTGATGTTTCCGGCATGAAAGGAGCAAGTATGCTGTGGATTATACGCTGGGTTTCCATCAGGCAGTACATGACAGTTGCCAGACGCTCTTTGCCGGCAGGTTCTTTTGCCAATGCCCAGGGCGTGGTTTCATCAATATATTTGTTACCGCTTGAAACAACCTCCCAAATTGATTGCAAGGCTTTGTTAAAGGCCAGCTCTTCCATCTGCTGATCAACTGCTTTAATCATATCTTCAGTTTTCTGCTTTAATTGATTGTCCAGATCAGCAAAAGTGCCTGCTGGCGGTAAAACACCATTAAAATATTTCATGAGCATGGCTGTTGAGCGTGAGAGCAGGTTACCCAGATCATTGGCAAGGTCAGAGTTGATTCTGTTGACCAGCGAGGCGTGGGAAAAATCACCATCAAGACCAAAAGGAACTTCACGCATCAGAAAGTAGCGGACAGCATCAACGCCATAGCGATCAATCAGCATGTTTGGCTCTACCACATTTTGCAGACTTTTGCTCATTTTCTGACCTTCAACAGTCCACCAGCCATGGGCAAAAATCTTTTTGGGCAGTGGCAAGCCTGCTGCCATCAGAAATGTAGGCCAATAAACCGCATGGAAACGAAGAATATCCTTGCCGATCAAATGTACATCTGCCGGCCAGTATTTGCCGAAATTACCATCTTCCTGCGGATAGCCAAGGGCAGTTATGTAGTTGGTAAGCGCATCAAACCAGACGTAGATAATATGTTTTTCATTGCCAGGCACAGGTATGCCCCATGAAAAAGAGGTACGTGAAACAGAAAGATCACGCAAACCATCCTTAATAAAGGCGATTATTTCATTACGCTTGCTTCTTGGCTGGATAAACTCAGGATTTTCTTCAATATGAGCCAGCAGTTTCTCGCCGTAGGCACTCATTTTAAAAAAGTATGATTCTTCCTTTAGCCGTTCAACCTGGCGGTTGCAATCCGGACATTTACCATCGGTAACCTGGGTTTCTGTCCAGAAGGTTTCGCAGGGCGTGCAGTACCAGTCTTCGTATTCACCAAGGTAGATATCCCCTTTATCCATAAGCTGTTTAAAGATTTTACTGACCCCTTGTTTATGCCGCTCCTGGGTGGTGCGGATAAAGTCAGTGTGGGAAATCCCCAGTTTTTCCCAAAGCGCCTGAAAACGTTTGACCACACGGTCAGCCAGCACAAGGGGAGTTTCGCCAGCAGCCTGGGCTGATTTTTCGACTTTTTGCCCATGCTCATCGGAGCCGGTCAGAAAAAACAGATCAAAACCTTTTAGCCGCTTGTAGCGGGCGAGCAGGTCGGCTGCCACCGTGGTGTAGGCATGTCCGATATGGGGAACATCATTTACATAATAGATGGGGGTGGTGATGTAAAATGTTGGTTTCATATCAATATTTACTCCGTAGGTTTTGGTTTTGCTGTTTTGTTATCTGAAGATTTGCGATGACTGGTACGCCGCCCACGTTTTTTACGCCTTGCCTTTTCCTCTGTTTTTATATCCTCGGGAGTTGCAGCAATATCTTTTTGAGGCTGGTTGGGCAAATCGGCTTTAGTCTGTTTTTTTATACGTTCGCTTTTGGGATGTTGTCGCCTGACTCTGGCTGCTTCGGGTTTTATATCTTCTGCCAGCAGTTCTGTAGGCTTTGTCACAACAAGCTTGCGTGCATTGCTTTCATCCACCAGATCTGCGGTTTTTACGGTCACCTGCTTGCCGTCTTCCTGTCGCAACACCAGCTCGCCGGTCAGCAGATTAACTTTTTCTATGGTGCCGTTTGTTTCGGCTGTATGTACGAATTTACCAGGTTTGGGCAGGCTTTTGCGTAAATTGCAGTAGGTTTCATACTCATAATCAAGACAGCAAAGCAGCCGTCCGCACTGCCCCGAAATCTTGTTTGGGTTAAGGGCAAGGTTTTGCTCTTTTGCCATTTTTACCGATACTGGTCTGAAATCCCTTAAAAAAGAGGCGCAGCATAGCTCACGACCGCAAATACCAAGACCACCCACCATTTTGGCTTCATCCCGTACACCGATCTGGCGCATTTCAATGCGGGTATGAAACGCATGTGCCAGGTCTTTAACCAGCTCCCTGAAGTCCACCCGACCATCAGCGGTAAAGTAGAATATAGCTTTGCTGCCATCAAAGATATATTCCACACGTACCAGCTTCATCTCCAGACCACGTTCTTTTATTTTGGCGCAGCATAATTCAAAGGCTTCTTTTTCGCGGCTGGCGTGGAGTGTTAAAGTACATTCATCTTCTGGCCCCAGCAAACGCTTAACCTGTGACAAAGGGGTGGTAATGGTTTCTTTGGCAACTGTCCGCGGCGGGATAATCACAGTGGCAAGCCCGCTGCCCCGCTCAGTTTCCACAACTACCCTGTCTCCATGATTAAGTTCCAGCGTTCCGGCATCAAAATCGTAAAGTTTTCCGGCTGTGGTAAATTGTATGGCTACCAGACGTATCAATATTAAAACTCCTCTATCAGGCTGTTGGTTCTGTATGTGGCTGGCTTAACTGCGTAGCTCGGCATAATGCAGCAGAAAACGCTCTATGGTCAGCTTTGGGTTAGCATTTTTTCTGATGGCATCCAGGCTTTCAAGGGCAAGCTCCAGGGCAGTCATCAGGCTTTCAGGTTTAAAGCGGACTATCTCTGTTGTCAGCTCGTTATACAACTGTCTGTTGGCAATATCTTTAAAACCATTAGTCATCAAGAGCATATCGCGGATAAAAGATATAATGATTTCCAACCTGGCAGTGGTTGTTTCACGATCAGCAGCTATGTTTTCCGCGCTATCAAAAACAGTGGCAATTTTGCCCTTGTCTAGCATGGCAAGTGTGGACAGCAGTTTATCACGTTGAGCGATATTTTCACTGCTTAGTATTTCAGTTGCTTTTTCAATGCTGCCATCTGCCAGTGGAGCAATGTTGTTGGCCAGTTCAGTTGTAACACCTTGTTTTTGCAGCAGTGTAATAATTGTATCATCATCAAGCGGGCTAAAACGCAGCTCCTGGCAACGGGAGCGTATGGTGGATAACAGCAGATCACTTTTACTGCTGATGAGTATTATAATGGTATTTCCGGACGGCTCTTCAAGGGTTTTAAGCAGCGCGTTGGCAGCGTTAAGTCCCATCCGTTCGGCAGGTTCAATCAGGCATGCCTTGCGCGGTGCTTCAAAAGGACGTAATGCCAACGCCTGTTGCAGCGTGCGTACCTGCTCAATGTTGATGTCGCGCTTGTCAGGCAGGGGAGACAGCAGGTGCAGATCAGGGTGATTCCCGTTTGCCAGCTTCAGACATTGGTTGCAGATACCGCAGGCATCACCTGCCAGCGGATTTTGGCAAAACAGGCTGCCCACAAGTGCCATTGCAGTACTGCGGCGACCAGAGCCACAAACGCCCTCAAAAAGGTAAGCATGGGCTACCCTTTGTGTTGACACAGCCCGTTGCAGTGCGTTAACCACCCGCTGTTGTCCCATGATTTCAGAAAATTTCATTTTAAAGGTGTACACTGTAGCCGCTTAAATACAGCAGTGGCAATGTTGTCAGCAATTGCATCTGGTGGTTGATCTGCCTGGATAACCGTAAAACGCTCGGGGTTTTCCTGTGACAAAGCCAGATAGCCATCACGTACACGTTGGTGAAATGACAAAGCTTCCAGCTCAAAACGCTCTTCTTTTGGAGTATGCCCATCCAGTGAGCTGATTCTGCTGCGGGCGCGGGACAGTCCAATGCCAACCTCGCAATCAAGCAGCAGCGTAAGGTCTGGTGCAAGGTTGTTGCAGGCAAGCTGATTTAGCTGCATCACCATCCCACGGGGCAATCCGCGACCAAAGGACTGATAGGCATAGGTGGCATCAGAAAACCGGTCACAAAGCACAATTGCACCAGCACCCAGTGCAGGCAGAATAACCTCATTTACATGCTGGGCACGGGCAGCGGCATACAACATCAGTTCGGTCATCGGCACCATCTCGCTATTGTCTGCATCCAAAAGCAAGGCTCTTATTTTGTCAGCCAGCGGACAACCGCCTGGTTCGCGGGTTTGCAAAATCTTGTGACCTTTATCCTGCAACCTTGCTGCCAGCAGCTTTATCTGCGTACTTTTACCGCTGCCTTCTATCCCTTCAAAGGTTATGAACATGTTTTATCTGCCTGCATATATCTTTAAATAAATTTGATATTATAGGCATCAAACGTGCAGTTGGCAATAAACTAAACCGGATGGTGAAAATAAATATTGACATAACCGTTAAAACGGAATATAAAAGCAATTCACAATTTGACGCGGGGTGGAGCAGTCTGGTAGCTCGTCGGGCTCATAACCCGAAGGTCAGAGGTTCAAATCCTCTCCCCGCAACCAAAAATATCAAAGGGAATCGATACTTACAACGATTCCCACTCTATTGTAAACAAGACATTTTTATCTTTTATATTCAATGGCTTATTTTCCTGCTAATTGGTAATACCATGAAAAATACCATGCTCAGAAAAGGCTTAACAATATTTTGAAAAATTGCCTACTGAGCGCTGCCGCACAGCTCCATAGGCCGCTTTCCTGGCTTTGCTTCCAGATGTATGCTCTTCTGCTCCTGCAGCTAATGGATCACCGCAAACAGGTTACTCGCCTGGGGATTCCCTTTCGACCCGAGCATCCGTATGAGACTCATGCTCGATTATTATTATTATAGAAGCCCCCATGAATAAATCGCTCATCATTTTCGGCATCGTCAACATAACCTCGGACAGTTTCTCCGATGGAGGCCGGTATCTGGCGCCAGACGCAGCCATTGCGCAGGCGCGTAAGCTGATGGCCGAGGGGGCAGATGTGATCGACCTCGGTCCGGCATCCAGCAATCCCGACGCCGCGCCTGTTTCGTCCGACACAGAAATCGCGCGTATCGCGCCGGTGCTGGACGCGCTCAAGGCAGATGGCATTCCCGTCTCGCTCGACAGTTATCAACCCGCGACGCAAGCCTATGCCTTGTCGCGTGGTGTGGCCTATCTCAATGATATTCGCGGTTTTCCAGACGCTGCGTTCTATCCGCAATTGGCGAAATCATCTGCCAAACTCGTCGTTATGCATTCGGTGCAAGACGGGCAGGCAGATCGGCGCGAGGCACCCGCTGGCGACATCATGGATCACATTGCGGCGTTCTTTGACGCGCGCATCGCGGCGCTGACGGGTGCCGGTATCAAACGCAACCGCCTTGTCCTTGATCCCGGCATGGGGTTTTTTCTGGGGGCTGCTCCCGAAACCTCGCTCTCGGTGCTGGCGCGGTTCGATGAATTGCGGCTGCGCTTCGATTTGCCGGTGCTTCTGTCTGTTTCGCGCAAATCCTTTCTGCGCGCGCTCACAGGCCGTGGTCCGGGGGATGTCGGGGCCGCGACACTCGCTGCAGAGCTTGCCGCCGCCGCAGGTGGAGCTGACTTCATCCGCACACACGAGCCGCGCCCCTTGCGCGACGGGCTGGCGGTATTGGCGGCGCTGAAAGAAACCGCAAGAATTCGTTAACTGCACATTCGGGATATTTCTCTATATTCGCG
>Ga0265295_1001087_pt1 | contig 49904 bp, 69 predicted proteins | sample Munlansysbiofilm_FD_192503 | JGI IMG/M metagenome (GOLD analysis project Ga0265295, IMG submission 192503) | Leachate microbial communities from a municipal landfill in Southern Ontario, Canada - Methane capture system biofilm | ecosystem: Engineered > Solid waste > Landfill > Unclassified ...
TATAAACATACTATCCTCCTAATGCCACTTTTTTGACACTCGTTTCATCACTTTTTGCCACTTTTCTATAAAATATCAGTTTCTGTCAGTAACCAAACAATACTCACAAATATATCCATAGAACCCATTATAATAATTATCATTAAAAAATCAGTGTAAAATAAATGTATTGCACTTATAAAAACTAATATTTGTGCTAATATAAGAGATAAGGCTATCAATACTTTTCTCATATTTATACCAAATACGCCAATGAATACGATATATCGTTAGGTATGTTATTTTCCCATACATAACTATTTACTAAAATATAATTATTATATGTGCTTGCTGTTTGGTTTGCACGCATTTTTGCTTGATTAGCCCAACTTAATTGTTCGCTGTCTTCACTATCTTTATACTGTAACCAAATAATCAATATACTTATAATAAAAACTAAATGCTTTATCATACCCAAACTTTTCCAACTCTTTTAAATCCACGCCATCTTTTATTTTTAACATAGTTTACTCCTTCATTGGTGGAAGTGGGCGGATTTGAACCGCCGTTTATAACCACTTACTATCTACTAAACTATCACGCATAGCGTAATGCTTCAATAAGTAAATAATTATACCAACCTTTCACTCCCTTAGTAGTGCTTTCTACTTATATACCGCCGAAAGCACACGTCAACCGAATTGCAAATGCGGTGTATTAGTCTAGCCTACATAATATTATTCGTAAAAGGCTTGCTTTTTTGCAATAATTTTTTTAAAGGCACATCATATGTATACACGCCTTTTAATTTTCTCACTACAAATCTTTCAGTATATTCATTTTTTTCTAAACTTAATAATATTTCGCTTTTTTTCTCATTAGTATCTCTATATACCATAAAGTTATCTGCTTGTCCTATTATTTCTGCCAAATCTATATCTTGTGATATAATTTTATATCCTTTTTCATTAAATACTAATAAATCGTATTTATGTACTTTTAATACTTTTATTAAATCATCCCATTGTTGTATTTTACTATCAAATAATATTTTTTTCACGTGTTTCTTACCCCATTTTATAATTTTAAATTTTTTATCGTTTTTTCTTATAAGTCCTATATCATATTCTTGTTCATTTATGAATATTTTTCTTTTATTTATAGAACAATTATTCGAATATAAAAAAGATAATATATCTTGTTCATTGTAAAAATAAATATATTCATATACATTATGAAACGTTATATAGTACTTTAAAAAATCTAACACTATTTATTTCCCCTTTCATATAATCTGATACGTCTATCTATGAATGCTTTTATATCAGGACTAAATTTATTATACCAATTTTCCCATAAAGATATTTCTTCTTTTGTTATAGATTTTGCTATATCTACAATTTCCAATATTAATTGTATATTATCAAAGAACGATTTGGTATGTAATGTACCTGTAAATAATCTAAATTCAACTGTATCACGTGATTGTATATTAAATGCTTTATATCTAAGGTCATGTACGTTACAACGGTCATATACAGTTACCACTTGTCTAGCCTTATCTAACATATTATAATCTGGTAAACCATATAATCCTGCATATCTTAAAGCCTTATTTTTATCTCTGTTTGCTATTCTTATTAAAATATCAAAGAACTTTTCATTAAAATATAACATATTGATTATTGCTTCTCTAGTTAATGATGTTCTACTTATATGCACGTGTAAACCGCACGTGTCTATTTTAAAAGACTTATACCCGTTTACCAAAAGATATTTAAAAGTTTTATCCCAGTTTAATTGTTTTAATCCTTCAAAACTATTAGGATAAGTTACTATTTCCAGACCTTTATTTAAACTACCATCTCTCATTACATATACTTTATTGTCTAACATTTCTATTATTTTTTTAGATACTTCATTTTTTTGTCCACCGTTATCTATTTCTAATTCCACACCTATACCATTGAAATTCTCAGATGAAACTTTTATATTATCTTTATAGTATGTTAGTCTTATTGGTTCGTGATACCGTTTAACCCTAAAAGAATCAAATTTAGATGTGCATCTATCACATATATAATCATTATCTGTAGTTAAATTATAATGTCTATCACATAATTCACCACAATATACACATTTATGTATTTTTTTAATACATTTATCACAGTAATAATGGTCGTGTATTTTTTTAATTTTAGAAGATATATATCCACATTTATCACACGTTTGCAATTTATTTTCTAGCATACATTTAGGACAAATACTTCTATTTTCATTTTCTTTATTTTTAGACGGTAAATATAATAATAAATCTACAATATGATATTCATTACAGTAATCGCATTTATATACTTGTTTTATTTGATTGTCTATAAATATTAAATCGCTCATCGTCATCTTCTCCTTCATTATCATACGATATTTCACTATCTATGTTGAATTTATGAGTATCATAATTATAAATATAAGATACGTTATTGATAATAAGTCTATCGTTAATAGTATTATATAATATGTTTCTTTTTATATTATAATATCCGTAAGGAGTTAGCAAATATTCTAAAGACATATCCATATTACGATAATTATTTTTAATTATAAAGGACGATACTTCTATGTATTTAGTATTTATTTTATCGTCTGTTCTTACTATTTTTTTAGAATCATATAGTATACTATGACTATCTTTCACGTATAAAAGTTTATCGTGAATATAGTTCCCATAAATAATTTTCATAAACAACCTCCATAAATTTTTTCCATAATATAGTATAATCTTCTAAATCATCCCATTTAGTATATACATTGTCTTTTGTTAAATAACCGTGTATACTAATAAATTTGTATTCTATATTATCTATAATTATGTTTTTTATCATTCCATAAAATCTATTTAATGTTTCTTTTTTCTCTTCTTTTTGTTCTTTTTTCGGTGCAGGTAATGAGGGTGTATTAGTTCGTACCACCACATCGTGATGTAAATTACTATATTTCACGCCTTCTTTGTCTTTAAAATCACCAATTAAAGTTATAGCACCATCATTTGTTAAAATACATAACCTATTTTTTATATAATATGCAGTGTTTCCTATTGATAATTCAATCAATTCTAATATATGTTTGTCATTATAAAATGATGTGCTTTTTATTAACTTACTTAAATAGTTAACAATATATAATTGCGTATCACTAGAATTAGTTTCTTTTAAATCTTCTAAACTGCTAATTACACCATTATGTGTTACACCTATATTTACAGAGGCATTTAATAATTTAGTATCTTCTAATTTATTTGAGAATACAAAAGGGTGTGTATTTTCAGGTGTTGTACCTCCGTGTGTGGTTATTCTAAAATGAAATACATAAGACAAATCATCACCTATGGATGCTCGTGTTTCACTAAAATCATTCCAGAAATCATCAAAAGTCATAAAACCTTTACGTATATGTACTTTTTTATTATGTGTATACATATAACCAGCCCCATCAGGATTACGTTTCCACGCCTTTTCAAACTCTTCTTTTGTGGGCATTACTACACCCTGTGCTTTTGCTATTATTACGCACATTTTATATGTCCTCCTGTTTTTTTAATTTTTCAATAAAAAGTACACACTCATCATCATTCCAATAAAGGTATGTCATAGCAAACATCATAATTGCTCGCTCTTCTGTTTTATTTTTTGGTATTCTACTAATGATTTTGTAATCACTAATATAGGCTATAATACGTTCATCTTCGTCATATAGCAATCTTTCAGTATCTGTAATGTCATCACCTTGTATAAATATTTTATCCATCTATTCTTACTCCTTTTTCTATTACATATGTTAAAGTTTCTTTTTTACAACCTTTTAACCATTTTTTCCAATTGTCTGTATCTTCCCACGATATTACTTTACTATTTTTACATATGGTATTTATAATATCTAAACTTGTTTTAAATGTTTGTAAATCTAATGTTCCTCTATTATATCTAAATTCAACAGTATATGTTTTATTAAAGTTTAACGCACCTCTATTTGAATAAGTTTTAGACATACTTTTTGCGGTATCTTTATTTGCGTTTACACTATTTTTACAAGCCCACGAACGCATTCTTTCAGGTGTACGTCTAGATATTTTTATAAAATCTTCATATTTGACATCAAATAAATATGCTAATTTAGATAGTGCTTCATTTCGTTCATTACTGGTAGTACCAAAAAATTCTCTACTAACGTGTACGTGTAAACCTGCGTTATTTGCACCATTTACATCATATCCTTTTTCTTTTAAATAATCAAATAACTTATTCCATTCTATTTTCATAAGTTGATTATACGTGTGTGGATGTGTTATTATTTCGTAACCTTGCGATGATAAACTACCATCGGTGCTACAATAAGTATGATTTTTAGTTATTTCTTTTGTTTTTAAGGCTGCTTCTATTGGGTGTAAAGAAACATTATGTATACTATCTATTTCTAATTCTACACCGAAACCTTTAAATGTACTTTCAGTTTTCTTTCGACCATATTTTTTCAATATTATATTAGGGTGGTATCCGTGAATTATTTTTTCCTCATTATTATAACACCACCAGCATCTGTTATGTGTTTTGTCGGCAGTTGTATTTAACATTCTACTACCACAATGTCTACAATGCATTGTATTTTCGCCTATGCAACTATTACAAACGGGTTTATTTTCAACATACTCTACCTTTTCTAATTTATTACATACACTGCAATAATTATATCTGCTTCCGTTATATATATTCTTCTTACTTATATATATATTATCAGCAGTTAATACTGCATTTCTTTTGATTACCCATTTGTTTTCATATGTTGAATACACGTGTGTTTTTTCCATACAATGTTTACATATTATTTTATTATTATATGCTATTAAACTATCTGTATGTCCGCATTTTTCACATTTTAATTCTAACAAATCTTCTATTTCAGTAGCATTTATTACTATATCAAACTCTTTTAAAGTTTGTTTATCTTTATGTTTGAATGTATATCCGTTTATATAATGATAATAACTACCTTTAGTACTTTTATAAGGTTTATTATCTTTATCTGAATCAGACCAATTTCTTTTATATATTATAGATATATATTGCAGAAAATTATAATATTGTTTGTCTGTTTGAAATCTTATTTTGAAATATTTTTCGCATATTCCTTTAAGTAATATAGGTTTTAATATATCTTTGTCTACTGTTTCTTCTTTTTTAAATTCATACAAGTCAAATAGATTTATTATCTTAAAAATTTTTGATACGGTATCATAAACTATAAAACGTGATTTTTCTAACTGACCCATATAAATATACTTATCATATTTATGATATAATTTTAAATCAGAAATTGAATATTTAATTTCTACAGGGAATAATTCAAAATTATAATCCCAATAAAAACTAGTAGTTTTTGTATAACTATATATATTTAAATCCGTTTTTCTCTCAATAACAACTATATCACCAGTTGAATGTCCACCCCACGAACAATAAGGATGTTTTTTAACAATATATAATTTGCCTATTTCAGGCGTACTAATAGGTTTAGTATGTCTATATATAATTTTTTTAATATCACTATCTTTAATTCTCTTGCAATTATTGTAAGATTCATTTACGTAGACAACATAGTAATCATCTTTTTTATCTACGATTACTCTTTGGTCATCATTGTTTAAAACTACAAAATCACCTATATTTGCCATATTTTATTCCTCCATAAAATGCAATATTTCTTTATATTTTAGAGTATTCCCTGTTACTCTATACTTTTTAAATATCCATTCATTTTTTTCAATTATTTCTTTTTCTAGATGGTACTGTTTATCTACTATATATATAGTAACACGAGCAGTACATTTTTCATTATAGAAAGTTATCATTTATATATACCTCCTTAATTTAGATAATAAATATTCATCTGTTGGTGGTGTACCTACTACTATATACATTTTTAAACACCATATGTTATTTTCTAATGATTCTAGTCGTATTTCATATTTATAGTTTATATCAGTAGGAACTGTATCTACCCAAATACGATATTTTAAATCTTCCGTGTAAAACATATATACTCTCTCCTTTTTTATAATGTAACGTATTACAGTATGAAAAAAGAGAGAGGAATAACCTCTCAATTTTTTATGAAATTATTTTATTGTTTGTGTCAATGATGCCATAATTACGTAAAATGTCAAACGCCATTTCAGTAGTACCAGTGTCGCCATTAGCACCTAATAAAGCCACAACCTCTTCGTATGTAGATTTAATAGATTTGCTAGTGTCTGCGTCTGCTAATTTAGATTTAAGTGTAGCAAATTCTTCTTGTGTTAGTTTAACATTGCTTAAATCAAATTCGCATAGTGTAGGTCTATTAGCCTTAGTTAGTTTTTCGTTTGCTTTTGCAATTGCAGTAGCAACAGGTGTAACGATAGTTGCGTACTCACTACTTGCTCTGAAATCACTTTCAATTTTAGCAAGATTTGCACGATTAGCCTCCATTTTTCTGCTGTACCATAGGTCAATTACGTTTTTTCCTCTCATATTCTGTTCTCCTTTTATTTTTTTATTTTTATATATATCATCAGCCGAAGAGGTGGCTGGGGATATCAAAATTAAATTGGCAGTCGGTTTTACTGTATACCATCTTTGATAGCACTTTAATCGTAAAGTACCATCTGCATATATGTTAGTAATAGTGTAGTGTTGCATACCGCCTGCGTATTTTACTACATCACCTATATTCCATTGACTTGTAAAGGGTAAGTGTACTATGTGTTCTTCTAAACACCTATAATATAAACCGTCTTTTCTATTATCTGTTTTAATATAGAATACTTCTTTAAAAACAAACTCAACGGCTACTATTACACCTCGTTCATTTGTTTTGGGTATTCTAACTCTATCTCCTACTTTAAACATTTGGTTCATCTCCTTTTATATATTCTAAAATATCATCTAATGTTTCTAATTGTTCGTTTTTGTTTAATTTAGAAAATAAAAACATTACTTGTGATGTTACTTTTAAGTATGTATTCCAAATCTGATGTTTGTCATCATCACCAGAAAATTTAACGGTACTATAACTTGCATTCGGTATACAATGAGTTATATAACCTATTTGTCCTACAAACTCTTTGTCTAATTTATCATCATTTGGTAATACTAATACAAATTCACCTATCGGGTTTTTATCAGTTTTTATAAATTCTGTTAAAAGCATATAACAATTCCCCTTTATCATTTTCTATTTCTATTAAATCTATATCATTATTATTTTCTATGGCTAATTTACCATACTTTTTAGCATCTTTTAATTTAGCATATATTTCTTTTGTTAACTTATTACCGCCTTTACCTATATAGTACAAATGATAATCACTCATATTACACCTCTCTACTTTCTATATAAATAAACTTACTAGGCGTATCTTGTACGTCTAACACAGTTTTATCATTATAATACGTAATACCGTGTATATAATGTTTGTGATGTGGTTCTACATACATTTGTGTATTCATATCAAATATTTGTATAGGTGTATTTATTCTTTTCAATGCGTCTAATAATTTACATTCGCCTTTATATATTGTTCTCATCTATATATTTCCTTATATATTCTTGTAAATAAGACAAGTCATTCACAAAAGTGCTTAATGTAGCATAACCACCTAAATCACTCATATCTGCATAATAGTTTTCTAAATATTCAAACATTAACTTTTCTTGTTTTTTGTTTTTTATTTCTTTTAAAAATTCTAAGTCATTTTTATCTTCTATTATATCTATTAAATCGTCTATGGTGTAATTTTTAATAGTAATCAATTTCATCACCAAATAACCTCCCGTTTAAAAAACTTGTATAACTGTCATCTTCCATAAATTTATCGTACAATTTGATTGCTTTTTTTCTAGTAATTCCTTTTTCATACATAAATAATTGAATACAAAATTCTTTATGTCCTAACTCGTTTATTAGTTTTTCTACCATTTTAATTTCCTCCTGATAACCATTGACTATATACATAATTATAGTCTACTTCCATAAGTTCTGCTAGTTTTTTAAATATTCTTTCACGCATTAAACTATCGCCTTTGGATGACATTCCAAAAAGATATGTGTATACGTCTTTGTAGCGGTCTAATGCCTCAAATAGTCCCATAAATGTTTTTTCAGGCAAAAGTGATTGTCCCTCTGTGTCATCAGGATAAGTTTTTGTGTACCATTCTTTAATTTCTTGTTCCATCTTCTACCTCCCATTCTTTACCGCTGTACCACAGTTTTCCACATTTTTCTTTCGTTAAACGCATATTAGTTTACCTCCATTTCTTCTATATAAATATACGAATGACAATAATCATAGTTACCATCCTCATAAAATTCGTATTCTTCTTCATCTTCTTGTAATATATAACCTTCGTCTACTGTTCCATTCTCATTTAAATAATTGCTTGTTATAAATTGTTCTTTTTCTAGTTTAACACATTCTTCATAAAAGGCTTTTGCTTTTTCTTTTGTGTCAAATAAATTGATTTGATTATCGTGTTCGTCATAATTAGCCCAATCTTGTCTTACTGCATATACTTTTTTCATTTTTTACCCCACAAATATATAATATTTTACATTATCTTTTTCTATTACATTTATATAATCATTTGTTAGTAATTCACTTTCAAATGTGGCTTTATTACTTATGATATTCAATAAATAATACACATTTTCTTGATTGTTTAAATCGTCTAACATTACCATTTCAAACATATGTCTTGCTCTATCAGAATAATAATTAAATTCTTCACCTATAAGGGCAAATAAATTTTCCATAGTACTATTAAATGTTTCAAGTTCTTTTAAAACTTCTTTTTCGTATATATTAGTTAAAAATCGTTTTTTACTATCATATAAAGTGTAGTAAAAGTCCTCGTTTTGATTTGCTTTTTCATAGTATAGTTTAATGTTTTTATTTTTTAATTTTATCATATTTTACTCCTTTTTTATATGCTATTGCGGTGGTATACAATAGCACATAAAAAAAGAGAGGACTATGCCTCTGTTTTTACTGCTGTTTTGTTAAGTTTCTTTTGTAGGTTTTTAGCAAATTTTAAGGTTGCTTCGTCTACTTTTTTGTACCAACATACTTTTTGTGCGTGAAAACGAAACTTTGCTGTTTTCAGTTCTTTGATAGTGTCTTTTGATGGTTTTTCATCAAAATATAACTCTACCCCTTCTTTTTCTTTGTTTTGTTTAATGTTTAGCATAACTTTTTCCTCCTTATATGCTTTTTATTTTTATATATTCTTTATAAGTCATACCTATTTCACGTGCTATATATTCATCTGTTTTATTAGAATACTGTTCTAACAAAATTAAAGTATTATATAGTGCAATTTTAAGTTCTTCTTTTGTCATATGTCCTCCTAAACTAACTCACTTATTAGTGGTTGCTCGCTATATATTATACTCTCTTGATTAAATGTGGTTTTAAGGTCTTGTATAAGGCTTTTAACGTGTGTATTAGTGTCTGTAACTATTTCTACCTTAATACTATTTTCGTACGTTACAGTGTTATTTGCGTGCTTGTAATAGCCACGTTGAGTTGTTAATGTAGCACCATTATATAATGGTTCTAATTTCTTGAATAAGATGCGTGTGGCTTTTTTAGTTGATACTTTTTGCTTTTTAGTGTCTTTATCGTTTAAGCCCAAAATCAATGTTATTAGTTGCATTCTACACCTCCTAACGTACAAATGCGTCTATGATTTTATTTTTAGTACCTAAAATCATTTTGCATATATCTGTTTTACCGTTAATTGTTGCAATAGCAAGTGTGTCAAAAACTTTTCTTGCTTCTTGTTTACTGTATGTAGAGTAAATTTCTTTATCGTCTACATAAATTACCTTTTTTACCATAGTTTTACCACCTTTTTTTTGTTTTTATATAAAATGTATAATTATGCAAAAAAATGTATAATTATACATTTGATATTTTATGATTTTTGATTTTTTATGATTTTTAATTTACAAAAGTTGTTTTTTTTACAAAAGTTTTTACAAAAGTTGAGGGTAAAAATTCAGTGTTTACTGGCTAAAATCAAGTTTTATAAAAATTTTTGCGTAAAAGTTTTTAAATATATATACTATATATACGTGCATACTTATACATACTATATATTATATATAATATTTTAAAAGTTTTAATAAAATATTTTATAAAACTTAGTTTTAGTCAGTAAATACGGGCATTGTAGAGTTTTAAGTTTTGTAACTTTTTATAAAATGTTGTTTTGAAAATTTTCACAAAATGTTTCACAGAATGTTTCACAGGAAATTGTAGTTGATTTTTTTAGTTTGTGTGTTTTCTAGTTTAGACACAATAGGTGCTTGTGTAATTTTATCTTTCTTGCCTGCAAATATAACTTTCAAACAAGCAATAGCATCATTATAAGTCATCTTATTATACCCTTTTCTAATAAACACACTAGCAAGAGACACACTCTTTGGTGTACCTTTACGCAATAACTCTTTTATATACTTAATTTGTTTTGGTGTTGCCATTCTTTTTTGTTCCATATTTACCTCCCATTAAGTCCTTTAAAAACTTTTTAGTATCTTTTTTAATATTTGGCATTAAATCTATCAATTTATTCATAATTACCACCTTTTACCATTTTATAATAAGGAAAAAGGCTAGTCAAAATGGAAAAACTAGCCTTTATTTTTTATTATGTGATACTTGCGAGGTTTAGCCTCGTTTGTATCAAAAAACAGCCTTTTTACAGGCTGTTAAAATCTGGATGTTTTTAATTATTTTTTGTGCCATATGCTACTCTTCACAGTTGTTGCAATACAACCGCTTTTATATATTTTAAAGTCCTCACTTCCGATTACTCTATATATATTTTACATATTACTCACTTATCATCATACAAGTTGCTTATGCTTGTACTTGTGTTTGCTATCTCACTCAGGTCGGATGTCACCCTTATTTAATTAGGCAAACTCTAATATTACTTGAGGCACTTTTCAATCCTCCCGTGTGTACTTAGCCACATCGCAATTTCATCGTGATAACTCGATGGCTTATGTTTATGTAACATAGCAAAACTTTATAAAGGGCTTTTGCGTGCCTTTATTGTCCGACAATTCGACGCTATTTGTAACTTTTTAGCAAAAATTACATTAGTAATCATCCCAAACCTTCCCAAACTCACTAACACTTGCTTTTACTAAACTTTCGCAACATCTTGACTGTTGCTAATCGTGTAGATACTCACTCGTTGTGTTGTTAAGTCGTGTTTGTTAAACTGTCACACTTAACACTCAAAACCGTATTTTTTGCGATTTTTCATTGCACGTTATATAAGTTCAATATGTACTCTAATGTAGTTTAGAGGTAGTTATTGCGTATGCCTGTATGTGCCTACACATTATGCACGCTCGCATTATGCACACGCACGTACGCACGTACATCACCCCCACCCGCATCGCATAGGTCGGACGTACATTGTATTTTGAAACCACCCACACCCCATCTAAAAACACCCCTACCCACTTGCATAAATATAAAAAAAACTGCATAATTATAAAATAAAATTGCAAAAAATGCATACTCATTCGAATATATATTATAGAGAGGAATATATGAATTTTACAGATTTTATGAATAATAACAACGAAATACAATTCTATTATAAGGGCGTAATGGTACTTAAATGCCGTCAAGAGGATAATCTGACATTTATTATACCATTGGAAAATACAACCCGCTATGGGCACATAACGCTGCCTAATCTACCATTAGACCCTAAAGGTAGAGAAACAATGATAAATTTATACTACAAAAAAATAACGGAGTTTATAGATAATGAGCAAATCACAACTAACCCGTCTAGAAAACGACAACTTTCTAAGAACGGGAACCCCAATGAAGCGTAAATTAAAAGAATTGGCAAACGAAATGTTTGACCGTCAAATTACGTGGGAAGATATAGAAAATAACGAAAAAACCAAAGGTGTAGCCGATATGCTACAGAAGACAGGGACAACCTATGCTGAATTGGCATTGGCACAGCAAATGTATAGGGCTGCGTATAAGGCGGACTTAAAATCTTTGGAATTTTTACGTGATACTGCGGGGCAAAAACCTACAGAGAAAATCGAGCAAACTGTTAAAAACAATGACTACGACTCGATACCACTAGGTGAGTTAGAACGTAGACTCGAGTTATATAAAGAACTAGAAAAATCACACGAAAAAATATCTGAATCTGAGGGGGACGATATAGATGATTAGTGAACAATATTTACAATATATAGAAGAATTACTTAAAAGAATAGAAGCCCGTGTACAAAAATTAGAAGACAAATTAAATTACCCAGAGATATACAAGGAGTAACAGATGGATTATAATCCTTTTACCGAAGCCAGAGAAACTCTGGAAGAGGCTATACAAATACGGAAAGCACGAACAAATTATTTGGAATACGTTAAACTTACAAATCCTATTTTTATAGAAACAGAGTTTCATAGGTTTCTTACTCGAGAAGTACAAGACTTCATAGAAAGAGACACTGGTAATGCGGTGGACATACTACTTATATCAGTGCCGCCGCAACACGGGAAAAGTATTACTATTACAGAGGCACTGCCAAGTTGGTACCTTATGAAAAACCCTGACCATAAAGTTATTATTGCGAGTTATAATGAAGAATTTGCTAAAACTTTCGGTAGAAGGAATAAAGAAAAGATTCGTGACTGGGCACAGAAAATGTTCCCTGAGGTAGAGTTAGACCCGTCAACACAAAGTAACACACATTTTGGTATAAACAACCGTAGAGGTGCTTGTATCAGTCGTGGTATTATGTCTGGTATTACAGGGCACGCTGGTAATTTAATTATCATCGATGACCCTATTAAAAATAGACAGGAAGCGGACAGTGCTACTACTAGAGAGAGTATTTGGTCAGAATATTTGAACTCTATTCGTACACGTTTTCAAGCCCGTACTAAATTAATTGTTATACAAACACGTTGGCACGAGGACGACTTGTATGGTAGATTAAAAGAGAGAGAAAAAAACGTAAAAGTTATCAATATTCCTTGCGAATGTGATGATGAAGAAAACGATTTATTACATAGAAAATTAGGTCAAGCGTTATGTCCAGAGATAGGCAAGGGACAAGCGTGGTTAGAAGATTATAAACACGCCTATCTAACAGAAGAAGGTAGTAGGGCTTGGCAGGCATTGTTTCAAGGGCGACCTACTGCTATGGAAGGCAACTTATTTAAAAGAGAATTTTGGAAATATTATTCTCAAGAAGAAATTTCAGACCTTCCTTATAAAATTATTAGTGTGGATGCCGCTTTTAAAGGTGGAGAAGAAAATGATTTCGTGGCAATTCAAGTGTGGGGTAAAAGAGATAAAAAATATTATTTACTGGATCTGCTTAAAGAACACTTGACATTTACAGAAACTATTAAGGCTATTAAAAACTTTAAAGTTAGGCATCCTGATACACTATATATCCTGATAGAGGACAAGGCGAACGGGAGTGCCATTGTAGATGTCCTAAGTAAGGAATTCACTGGAGTATTGCCAGTACAGCCTGAGGGGGGTAAGGAAGCACGAGCAAATGCAATACTACCCACAGTTGAAATGGGCAGAGTGTTCTTACCAGAGTATGGAGGAAAAGACATCGCTGAGTTCATACAAGAATGTTCAGAATTCCCGCATTCTAGTCATGATGATCAAGTCGATGCCTTCACTCAGGCTCTTAGTCGAATGATTTTTGTGGACGCTAATATAATAGACCCGCAAAAAATAGTATATAGAGAATGGACAGAAGATATGTTTCAAGATTATAACAATGCTTCTGCTAATTTAGAATTACAAAACGAAATGCTGAAATTATGGGGACATCCTAGTAATTTCGAATACGAATACACAGAAACAGAAAAGGATGACACACATTATGATTATTAAAAAAATAAGTGCTTTATTAATGATTACTGTAGTTTTATTATTTAGCGGTTGCGGAATTGCATTTACAAAAAAACAACGAGTATTAGATTATTTTGAAACAGAATATATCGAATCTCCTAGTATAGAAATACAAGAACAAGATATAGAAAACTTATACGGTGTAGATTTTGATATATTATTTGGTAATTTTAATTATATGGGGTCATATAATTGGATTACTAACATAATAGAAATTAATATTAACTTACCTTTAGAAATGTTCGGTACTACTTATGCACACGAAATACAGCATAGTCTAGGCACACATGATGAAGCAATGACAAATTATTTAAGTTATATTAAATTATGGGAAAGTGAAATAGAATATTTAAAATATCAAGTATATTTAGATATATATTATATGACTGAAGGATATTATTCAGAAGAATATATTTGTATAAACGAATTAAACAGATATGTGAAGGAGAACAGATAATGATTAAATTAATATGGAACGCTTTTAAAATGTTAATGTCGATTACAACTATACTTAGTTATATAATGTATGAAATATTATATATAAATGTACCAGAATGGTTTCAGATTATAGGTTTTGGATGGTTATTACTTTTACCTATAATTGTTATAGCAGAAAGTGCGACCGCTTTTTTTGAGGAGAAATAATGACTAAATTAGAGAAATTAAATTATTGGCAAGAGAAGTTTCAGTTTGCTGATTCATATTATATGAATAATTATAATGAAAAAGTAATTCGTAGACAAGAAAGATATGATGGTACTTCGAAAGTATATATGGACAACGGAAGTGTTTCTAAAGTGAAAGCACCTGCTGTTAGTAATATAACATTTGAAATGATTGAAGCACAAATAAATAATGGTGTTCCAGCACCTAAAGTTACTGCCAGAGATGCAAAAAACAGAGATTTGGCACAGAAAATAGAACATTATTTAAAGTATGAAATGGATAGAATGGATTCGGAATTATTTAATGATATGTCTGAACGTAATACTTTGATACAAGGGACTTCATTTTTTCTAGTAGGCTGGGACAATAGTAAAAGTACACCTTTAAGTGAAGGTGAACTTTTTATACAAGAATATGCTATCGATAGAGTTAGACCGCAACCAGACGTAACCGATATTAAAAAAATGGAATATATTTTCTTTATAGATAAAGTATCTAGACGTAAATTATCTATGTTATATAACAAACCTTTAAAAGATATACCAAAAGACCCAGAAAATGAAGATTTAACAGATTTAATAACTTGTTATTATTTTAATGATAAAAATAAATTAAGTCGTTATGGGTGGATAAAAGATACTGATTATGTAATTTTTGATGAAGAAAATTATATGTTTAGAAAATTTAGAATATGTAAATATTGTGCAACAAGAACTACCGCTGAAGTTTGTCCTGTTTGTGGTTCTACAAGTTTCGAATATGAATCTAACGATAAAGAAATATTAGAAGAAGATTTAGTTGCTGTGTTAGACCCACAAAAACCACGCAAGAAAACTATATTGGTTAAAAAAGGTGATAAAATTAATTATTATGAATTTAATGAGTTACCAGTAGTAGTACGATACAATATTAGTAAAAAAGATAGTTTTTATGGGGTCAGTGATGCTGATTTACTTGAAGAAGTACAAGCAACAATGAATAAAATAACTACTAAAATTACAGAAAATCAATTAAAAGCAGGTTCGATAATTACTAAACCTAGAAACGTACATATAAAAAATACAGACCAAACTTTAAAAATAGTTGATGTAAGCAATCCTAAAGATGTAGAAATGATACACGCAATTAATATGCAAGCGAATACACAACAAGATGATATATGGGGTATTCGATTATATGAATATGGTAGACGTAGTTTAGGTATTACAGATAGTTATCAAGGAAAACGAGACCCTACTGCTGAAAGCGGAAAGGCTAAAGAAGTTGCTGCTGCACAAGCAAACGGTAGACTCGAATCAAAAAGACGTATGAAAGATGCCGCTTTTGCTAGGTTATATGAATTAATGTTTAAATTATTGTTGGCTTTTTGTGATGAACCACGTGATTTCATTCTTGAAAATGTAGAAGGACAAATAACTCGTGGTAAATTTAATCGATATGAGTTTTTAGAAAAAAATATGGATACTGACAAAGTATATTATAATGATAGATATTTATTTAGTGTTGATAATGCTAGTATTTTAAGTACTAATAGAGAAATGATGTGGCGTGAAACAACAGGTAACTTCCAAAGCGGAACATTCGGTAATCCTGCAGATCCAAATACACTTATGTTGTATTGGAATGTAATGAGAGAACTAGGATACCCATTGGCAGATAAAGCACTTGAAAATATTAGAAATAGAACACAACAATTACCTCAAGAGTTACAACAAGTTATAATGCAGAATCCAGATATTTTAAATGCAGTAAAACAAGTGTTGCAACAAAAGGAGGGGTCTGATGTACAAAATAGTCAACGATAAAATATATATTAGTAGGGGCGAAACAGCCACTTATGATAATTATGTATATAATTTAGATGGTTCTCCTATGAGAATACCATATGGTGAAGATGCATTAGGAATTCAATTTGTAGTAACAAAAAGTCAATTCAGAACATCGGCTATTATATTTAAAAAGACACTATTAGATGGAAATGATTTTGAATTAAAAACATTTACTAATTTAGAATTATTGACAAGGGCTGGGGGCTTAGATTTTAGTACACCGCCAACAGAAAGTGAATATTTGGCTGACGGAGTATATAGTTATAACGGAGAATATAAATATCCTAGTATAGTACCAGACAGTGACCCTATAGAGTATGAATGGTTAGATTATTTTTTTAGAATAACATTTCCATTTGAAAGTGAAGATACTGAAAACGCAGAACCAGCAAGTTATGTGTATGAAGTAACAGTATTGCGTGGAATATATGATTCTGAAAATGGATTTACAACAATTAATGTAAAAATACCTTTAATAGAAGGTAAAGAATTTAAAATAGGAGGTAGTACAAGTGGCAGATAATAGTAAAATTTTAATACCAGTAAAAAATTCAGCACCAGTGGTATATGTGCCACAGGCTACTACAGAATATAAAGGTATGGTGCAGGTAGGTGACGGGTTAGATATAGATGCTCAAGGTATCTTATCTGTAGATCCATTTATTCAATTAGAATTAGACGATCACGAAACAAGACTAACAGAGGCTGAAAGTAATATTGATGCACTAGAAACGGAAATAGATGATATACAAGATGATATAATAGTTTTACAAAATAATAAAGTAGACCAAGATTTAATCATTTATCCATCAGCGACATTAGTAGGCACGCAAGAAGTTTATATAAATGACGCTGGAATTGCTAAAAAAGCGACATTAAATCAATTAAGAACTTTTGTAACAAAAGACTTAACTGGTATTGGTAGATTTGATGTAGTAACAGAATTGCCTTTAGTAGGAGAAAGTAATGTTGTTTATTTATTACTAATAGATGAACCAGATACTGATAACTATTATGAAGAATATATTTGGTTAACAAGTGAAGAAAAATATGAACTAATAGGTACTACTCAAATTGATTTAATAGATAGCAATTTAACAAATACTTCTACTAATACTGAAATTTCACTTTCTACAAATCAAAAAGAAGTAAACGAACATTTTGCTAATTATTCAACAATGGTATTTAATATAGCAAGAACATATAACGAAAACAAAATAGTTGAATACGCAGGAAACTTTTATAAATCATTGCAAAATTCAAACACAGGAAATTTACCTGATGTTAGCCCTACATATTGGGAACAAGTAGGTGGTTCAGTACCTAGCGAAAGGTGGATAGATTATGCGGAACAACCTAGTGGAACAGGAACAAGTGTTGACCCTTATCTAATTTACACAGCGGAAGAGTTGGCGTGGATTGCTAAAATGACAAATACTATATTAAATTGGACTACCGATGCTCCTATTTTTCCTAATTTTAAAATAATGAATGATATTGATTTAGGCGGAAAACAATGGACTTCAATAGGAAGAAATTTAAAAGGCTATATGTTTAATGGTAAATTGATGAGTAATGGTGGCGTTAAGCCTGTTATTAGAAATTTAATACAAACAAAAGGCTATGAATATTCTGGCGAAAGCGAGGTTTATGGATTATTTGGGAGTATTGATACTGGATTTTCTGCTGAAGCACAATTCCCAGATATTATAGATTATTTTATTTATGCGAAAGGAAGTAATAGCATTTATGCTGGTGCTTTTTGTGGAGATTTTAACAGTTTTGCTTTAACAGGAGTACCAAATGGAACTAGCGATAATCATCAAAAATTTAAAGGTACAATAATTGTAGATAGAGCAGATACTATAACAACATATGTCGGTGGATGGATTGGCAGAACGAAGGGGAGTATAATATATGAATATTTAAGTGGAGATATAAATATAACAATATTAAATGGTGGATATGTTGGTGGAATTATTGGTGGGAATACTTTAATATCTACTATAAGGTATAGTTCTTCAAAAGGTAATATATACGCATATAATGGCGTAGATGCGAGCGGAATAGGCTCATCACGAGTAAATGCGTATTATTGCTTATCTAATGTAAATATTACAGGAACATATAGTCGTGCTGGTGCATTTATAACGACTGGTACTGGTGATGGAAATAATTATGTTGTTTCAAACTGTATAAATTTAGGAAATATTATAATAACAGGCGAAGTATCTGTTTTTGGAAGACTTACAGGCGGGAATTTAGCAGTTACAAATTGTTTAAATTTAGGAAAATTAGTAGGAACAACGGTAGGAGCAATAACAACATATCCTACTGCAACAATAACCTCTTCATACTATTTAGAAAACACAGTAAATGGAACAAATGACGCAACAGGACTTGATAGGACACCAAGCGAATTGCAACGAAAATCAACATTCGTAGGCTGGGACTTTGATACAACACCTACTTGGAACTTAAATGTTAGCGAAACAGGTTTTAATGTACCAATGCTAGAAGTGTTTAAAAACTTGAATTTAAAGCAACCTGAATATTATACAAGTGTTTATAATGCGTGGTTTAATTACAGCAGAAATACTTATAATCAAACAAGTATAGTGACTTTAACAAATCCTACTGCTGAAAGTATCTTTAATGGTGGTTTTGGTAATAGAATTATACCTGCAAATACTTTAAGAGTGGGGGACAAATACTTAATTAAAGTAAAGGGAACATACACAGCAACGGCAACACCTACAAACACTTTAACTTTACAGTTAGGTGGTGTAACATTAGCAGAGAGTATTGCTTCAATAGGAAATGCAACAGACGAAACATTCCAATGGGATATGACACTTACTGTCAACGATATAGGAGCAACAGGAGAGATTGTTGGTTGCGGAATAGCAATAGGAACAACAGGTGGTTCTGCACAAAACAGTTTAGTTGGTAGACAAATACCGAAAGTAAGTCCTGCACCTGTGATTGATACGACGGCTGATAATGCTATTGAAATATTATACACAAGTGCTTCAACTACTTTAAATGTAGAATGTATTTTAATAGAAAGGGTAAGGGTAAAATAATATGGAATATAAAAATAAGTTTAACGGTATCATATACGATACTGAAAAAGAAGTTTTTGTTGTGGCTAGAAATAGTAATCTGCAAAGACCTAGAGTACAAAAGGTTTACCCTAAAATAAAAGATAATCCAACTGCTTTAAAAGAAATACCAGAAGATGCAACCGAAGAAGAAGTTCAAGCATTAGAATCGGAAAACGAGCAAATTACTTTAAGTAATATTGAATATATCGTGAGAGAGTATGAATAAATATATAAACGCATTAAATAATCAAATAGTTGAAAAACCTAAATCTTTTTGGGAAGCAGAAATAAAGGAAAGAGAACTTGCAAAAAAGAATAATACAAATACTAATAGTATTAAACCTAATAACAATAAGTCTAACTAGCCTATTTATTTATCAAGCCACACGATTTGATGAAGTTAGTTATACAGGGACTGATATAATAAATACTATAAATTATTTTCATACGGATTTTACCATAATGCCACCGAAATACCAACAAATACAAGTAATTCGGGAGTTATATGGTAAAAATCCTATTATAATAAATAAGTATTTTAAAGATGCCTATGGTAAAGCAATACCTATATTAAATCTTGTTATATTAAGTCCTGATATACCTGTCAATATTTTTAGTAAAGTATTCGCACACGAATTAGAACATTTACGATTTGAATTTAAAGAGTACTTGGTAGAATATAGAGCCATTATTAGATTATGGGAAAGCGGTATACCTCATTTGAAATATCAAGCGTATTTAGGTGCAAAGACGGTGCTTGACGGTAGACTTGGAAAAAGATATGATTGCACTGATTTATTAGTAGAATATATGAAGGAGAATATATAATATGCCTTTTATGAAATGTAAATTACCTAATGGAAAACAAGGTTGGAAATGGGGTAATAGTGGAAAATGTTATGCTACAAAAGGTCAGGCAGATAAACAAAGACGAGCAATACAAGTTAACAAACGTGATAAACGTTAGTTATATATGGCTGCAAAACGGGATTACAACCCGAACCTCGCCAACAAATAAGTAAAGGAGATTCTTAAATGGAATTAGAGAATAAGGCTGCTAATGTTGATGATTTAGAAAATACGGCTGAATCACAACCTACTTCGCCAGTAGAAAAAAAAGAGTTAACAGAAACTCAGGCTGTAGCCAAACGTATTAAAGAAGAAAAGGCTAAAGCGAGAGACGAATTCGCTAGGTCGTTAGGGTATGAAAGTGCAGAGGATATGATCGCCCAAAGTACTAAGAAAACACTCGAAGAACACGGTCTAGAACCCACACAAGCACTGGAGGTATTTACGAAATTGAAAAATACTGACCCAGAGATTCAAGAACTTAAAAAATTTAAAGAAGAGCAAATTAAATTGGCTGAAGAATTATTCGCCAAAGAACAATTACGAAGTGTCAATGAATCTTTTGGAACAACATTCAAATCGTTAGATGAATTAAAACTCTCAAAAAAAACAATTTCTTTATTTGAAGAAGGAAAGTTATCTTTAGAAGAGGCTGTAAGATTAGATAGACAAGATTTACTAGAAAAAAAATTGTCGAGTCAATATAAACAGAACGGTAAAGACCATTTAAAACAAATAGAAGGTAACGGAGGAACTGACCAGAAGAACGTATACGTTAACGACCAAGAGTTGAATATTGCAAAACGCTGGTTTGGTAACAATATGACAAAGGAAGAAATTGAAAAACAACTAAAGAGTGCTTAATTTACAAAAATAAAACGGAGGACTCATAATGAAGAATAGTTTTTCATTTGATCAATTTTTAGAGGGTACATACACACGTGCTATTCCTGTAGTTACTCCAACAGCAGATATTAATGCTGGTGAATTAATTTATATGAATAGTGGAGACCCAACTGTACTTGCTACAGAAACATCAGCGGGTGTAACAAAATATTTGGTAGCAGAAGCATTTGACCACGATAACGATACAGAAATCATTGTATACGATTTAAACGGACAACATCGTTTAATTGGTGCGTGCGATGATGATTGTGTTGCTGGTGGTAGATATGAAGTAGATTCTAGTGCTATCACAGATGGCACAACTGCACCACAAGTTGAAATTATAACAATTAAAGACAACGGCTTAGCAGTATTTAAAATTTTAGATTCTACAATTACTATTGTAGAAGCAGAAGCGTAAGGGGGATAGAATAATAATATGGGCGTAATAATTAATATAGATGAAGCACTAGAAAGATCGGTTTTTAATATTCTATTAAAACCTTACAAAGTGCTATTAAACAAATCTGTAGAAACATTTGAAAAAGAAAATGTATTAAATTATATTTTTAAAGAAATGGACACAGACAGATATCAAGAAGAAATTAGGTCTAGACGTAAACTAGGTAATTTCGAACCTACCACAGATATGGGTAAGGCTAAACTAGATAGTTTCGAAGAAGGATATGGTAAGGTATTCCAATGGGTAACTTGGAAAAATTCTTATGTAATTTCTAAAGAGACTATGGAAGATAATCAATTAATGACAATTAATGCAGACACTTTAGGTTTCCTACAAGGATTTGCTAGAACAAAAGATACTTATGGATTTAAAGTATTGGCTGCTGGTTTAACTGGTAGTTTCCAATGGGGTACACAAACATTTAAAATCAATTCATATGATACTACTGATGGTACTATTGATGGAACTAAACAAGTTCTATTTACTAATGCACATAGACCAGCATTAAGTGCTAGTTCGGCAGACAATCAAAGTAATAAATTCTATCAAACAGTAGCCGCTGCAGATTTAACAGAAGAAAAATTACTAGAAATCGTTGGTAAAGTAGAAGACGCTATGTCTAAGTATAAAGATGACGATGGCAACATAGTATATGTTAGACCTACTGTGATTGTGATTCCAAAACATTACAAACTACGTGATCTATTTGAAAGAGCGTTAAATACTAAATTAACAAGTAAAATGGGTGACAATGGTATAAATACTGAGTACGGTAAATGGACTCTAGTAGAAAGTACTACTTTATCTCAACAAACAGGTTTTGCTGCTTCTAATAATGCATTCTTAATGATTGACCCAGAATATAACAAAACTTGGAACGGTGGTTTATGGTTTACTCGTATTCCATTAACTATCAGGTCATATCTAGATAATGCTACTGAAGCAATGGTAACAGAAGGTCGTTCAAGATTTAGTGCCAACTTCTACGATTGGAAATATATTTCATATGTTTCTATTCCAGCAACAGGTACAGTAGCAAATGCTACAAATGTAGCACTACTTTAGTGTTATAAGTTTTTAGGGGTATCTTTCAAAACCCCTTACCATTAAAAAGGAGAATCTTAAATGATTAAATGGGATGATATAAAAGAATCCGTACTTGATGAATTAAACATAACAGAGTCGGAGGCTATTCAAAATAAATATCTTGAAAAAATGAGACGTAGTTTTAATAAAGGTTTAGGTATAATATCAAATGGTTTATATGAATATATAAAAGAATATACTTTTACTACTACAGCGGAAGGTGACATTGTAACAATGCCTGATGATTTTTTATCTTTTACAGATTATGTAGATAGTTTTTTATTATACACAGATGCATATGGAAACACACATACTTTTATGAATCCTACAGGTATAATTTATATAGGTGTTAATAAATTAAGATTAGGTTTAATCGGTACATATACTATATATTATAGGGCTTATTTTGGTACATTAACTAAAGAAGACGCAGAAGATATTACTTTTGATTTAAGTACCTTAGCACCAGTAAACGTACTAAATTGTATGCCTACTTATATAGCATCTGATTTATTAGTTGAAGATGACCCAGAGAAACATATATTATTATATAATCAATTTGAAATAGCAGTTAGTAGATTAGATAACAATATAAAAACAAATAATAAATATTTTATGAGTGAAAAAGGATGGTATTAAAATGACACAAAAACAAGTGTTCAAAGTTACTAAAAAAAGTGACGATGATTATGAAGTTATTATTAAACCGACAGATAATCCGAACGATGTAACTATTGGATTAGTATATCTATTATCGGTTATAGAAGAACATCAAAAGAAAAAAGACCCTAGTTTTAGAATAGAGGGTTATATAAATGAAGTATTAGCATGGAGAAAGGAATTATGGCAAGAGTAACAAGCAAACCAATTAGATTGAATTTACCGTCGGAATCAAATATAAAAATAGGCTCTATAAATAATTTTAAGGGTCTTGATTTGAACGACAATCATTTTAATGTGGATGCTAACTCTGCAAAAGACATTCTAAATTTATACGTTGATGACGTAGGTGTGTTAACTCATAGACCTAGAATCGTTGAATATCTAAATATAGATGACGTTTTAAATTTTAAAGAAATATATGGTGTTTATCCTATATCAGATGGTAGAAAACAATATATATCAGAAAGATATATAATACATTATAAAAGTACAACAGATGTAATTACTATATCTATAATAGGTTATCATAGTGTAGTAGGCTATTTTACACTTGTTAAAACGCCTGCTAGACCTACTGTATTAGGTACAGAAAAATTAAGAATATATGAGTACCAAAATAATATTTACATATTAGATGGATTAAATTATTATGTAATAACAGAAGATATTAATGGAACACCTCAAGATTTAGAATATGTATATGACCATTCAGATACATATATACCTACTAAATACGTGGGAAGCACATATAATACAAAAGGAACAGAATTAGAAGAAGAAAACATATTAGTATCTAAATATAAAGAAACATTTTTTTGGAATAAAGATCAGCCTATTTACGATATATATAATTCTGGTACAGTAGTGCAAAATGATTATTTTACTATAGAAACTGAAACTAAAGTATTCGGTGCATTAAGTTATTATCCTTTGGATGCTAAAAACGGGGCTTTACTATATATAGAAGATAATGCGTTATATATCAAGTATGACAATATCATTACAGAATTAAATTTAGGTTATACTATAAATATAGAAACTTACGGTAAAATATCAGAAGATTTAAAAACAGCAATTATAGTGGACACAGGATATTCTACTGCTGATTCCAATGTATTTATAATACGAGATTTGTTGTCATCTGCACCTATTATAACTAATGTGTTTACATCATCTACATTAGACTTAATGTCTGTTGTAGATATAAATTATAATGGTAATATAGCGACTTTTGTAGAATCAGATAAACAAACTATACATAGAATAGATTATGATGGTACAGTTTATACAGATACTACACATTCTATATCGGGATTAGCACAATATTTGATAGAGTTAGATATGGATTATACAGGAAATATTGTAAGTTTAATAACAGTAGATTCAGCCACATCAAATATATACAGTGTATATTATACTAACTTGTTCGGTACTACACCTACGTATAGTAATTTAGTTATCCCATATGATTATTCGAACACATCGATTGAAGGTGTACTAAATTATGATGGAACAAAATTTATTGTTAATATAAAAAGTTCTGATAATAACAGTCATTTTCTGTTATTTAATAATTTTATAACAGATAATACGGATTATAATGAATACAGTAAAAGTGCAGGTTATGATTTCAAATTATCTATAGACAATAATAAAGCATATTATACCTATGCAGATTGGGATGGTATAAGTACTTTTACTATAAAAAGATATATAAATACTGAATTTATAGATAAGCCAGAAAACTTTATTTTATTAGATACGAATGAAGTATCGTATAATTTGCTACGCAGAATAAACATAATAGACTTTTATAATTTAAGTATATACGAAGGTTTTAATAGTTCTGTATATAATAGGGTTAAATATAATGTAATATATACTTACAATATAAACAATCAAATTATAATAACTATAAATAGTTCACATACAGATTTATATAATATATTAAAAACAAGCATAATAACAACAAGATTTGATAACAATTATTGGTTTGCAAGTGGTAACAGAGATTATTTTAGTAAATATAATAATCCTACATATTTCCCACAAAATCAATACAATGATTACGGTGAAGAAAATGATAGTATTACAGGTTATAATGTTATAGGAGACAGTATACTAGCAGTATATAAAAAAAATTCTATGTATGTAGTTACTCAAACGACAGTAGCAGATGTAGAGACATATTTATATACAGAAGCAAAAGCACAAAAAGGTAATTTTGCTAAAAATCAGGCTATAGTAAGTTCACAGCAAGATATACCATTGCAAATATATAAAGATGGTATATATGCTTTACAAATAGATAATGCTATAAAAACATCTGAAAGAAATGCTATATTATGGTCTACCAAAATTAATAAAAAATATTTATCAGAGCAACATAAAGAAAACTTTATAACACACAATCATATATACTGGACATATTTTATCATAGAAAATAGAATGTATGTATTAGACAATAGGACAAACGAATGGTTTTACTGGGAATTACCAGATACACCATTGACATTATGGGAAACAGATGACAATTTAACTTACTATTCTACAGCAGATGGTTATATACGGTATCTTACAGATGAAGAATATATAAATCCATTTTCTGAAAGAACAGAATTTAAAGACTATGATGACCATAAAATACACATAAAATGGGAATCGCAAATAATGTTTTTGGGAACTACTATAAACTATAAACAATTAAATAAGACAGGATTTATATTTGTAGATACAGACCAAGAAGACGAATTTGCTTTAGATTATTATTTTAAAGTATATCGAGATTCGTTAAGTCAAACTTTTGAAACATCAGTAAGTAATAATATTAATTTGGCTAGAAGTATAATGGAAAGAACTTATGTTCCAAAATTTATGTCTATTCAAATAGTAATAGAAGATACACCAGACGAAGATATAAATAAAAAATTAAATCTAGTCGGTATCACATACAAATATAAGATTTTAAGAACGGAGGTTAAATAATGTTGGAACGTGAACAAGAAACAATAAAAGAAGTTTCTAGAGAAAGTGTAAATAAGAAAAGAATAGACGAATTAAAACACTGGCTTCGTTATGAATATTCTTATATGTTATTAACATTAGAAAGGCATAGAGATTTAGGGATAAACCCTATTTACTCTAAACGTGAGTTACAATTAGAGGCTCACAAAAAAGAACAAGAATTAAGAATGCTAGAGGGAAAACAACCATTGTCTGACCCAAAAATAGCAAAAATAATATAGGAGGAAATTATGGATTTTATAACAGATATTTGGCTAACTTATAAGGCGGAAATTATACCTTTGTTAGTAACATTACTTACAGTTTTTATTACTGGATTTACACTTTGGTTAAGGTCTTATTTTAAAAAAGAAACTATTAAAAATCAAGCACAAATTGAAATTATGCAAGGTTTATCAGAAAGAGAAGATTATAAACCACAATTAAATGACCAAAAAAATCAATTAGATAATTTAATGACAAATCAAAATTTATTATTAGAAATGTATAATTTAGTATTTCAAAATTCAGATTTATCATCTGAAACAAAAGAAAAATTAACATATTTAGCAAACAATATTAAATACGGAGAACAATTTAATAAAAATATTGAATTACAAAAAGAAATTAATGAACTTAGAGAGCAATTAGCAACTTTAAAAACAAAATCAGTTCCTGTAGTAGAAGAACAAATTAGAAAAGTAAGGAGATAAATTATGAAAAAAGGAAAACTTATAATTCTTACTATTGTAGAATTATTAATAAGTATTGTTCCTTTAGTTGTTTATTTTGTTTATAATTATAATGATTTTTTACAAAACGATACTCAAATAACTATACTTATATTAGTATTTATGGGTACAATAGCATTACTTGTATTTAAAGATTTAACATCGAAATGGTTAAAAACACCATCTGCATTTAAGTATGCACTTGTAATGTTAATTTTATCTGGACTAGCATTGTTATTTGGAGATACTTTATTTGAAATCTCTTTAGTAGCAACTTTATCTTTTGGTGCAGCAAGTATTTTAAGAACCATAACAAATTATCTTGGTAAAAAAATAGAAGATGACACTATGGTACAAAAAATGACAGAAATAGTAACTAAATTTAAAGGGGAATAATATGAATAAAAATGATATTAAAAAAACACTAGGGTGGGTATTTTTATTTCTAACTATAGGTATATTATTTCTTGTCCTTTTTAGTGGTATTAAACCAAGAGATGTATGGGACACATTCTGGCTTGAATTATTTATAGCGTCTATATTAACTATAACAGATAGAGCATTTTTTGTAATGACCACTGAAGAAAAAGTAGAACCAGAACGAAAAGCATTACGAAAAGAATATAATAAATATTACGATGATAATGTGAAAGATATTAATGCTTTTGAAATTCATTTAGAAGAATTAGATGCAGAAAATAAAAGTGATTATATAAAACAGAAAATGGGAACAAAGACAAAAGAGTCTCACCCAAAATTGTATGCTAAAGTTATAAAAAAAGCAGATAAAATAAAACCATTACGTATTACAGACTTTCAAAGTGCTCAAAAAACAAGATTAAAATATGATAGTAGAAACTATTACGGAATAAACAAAACTATATATCAATTATTGTTAGCAATTGTAAACATTGCTGTAAGTGCACTATTAGCATATATAATGTTTGATAAATTTGGAGCAACGTGGGAAACATTTGCTAGATTCATGACTTATACTGGAAGTTTAATAATAGTTACTATTTTAACTATTAATTGGACAAGAAATAAAGTTATTAATACTACAATAGAACAAATAGAAAGATTACAAATTATGATAGATAAATATGTTCATAAAAGAAACAAAGGACATAAATTTATAAAACAAGAAGAGGAGAATGTCGATGGCGAATTATTACAATAATGTAGAACGTTTAGTAACTGATTCAGATTACACAGAATCATTATTAAACGTAGAAGAATCTAAATATGCTCAATCGGCGTGGCAACAATTCTTGAAAGGGACTACTGAACAATTTCAATCAGAGTCAGAAGCATTAGAACAACAAAGTCAAATAAATCTTAGTCAAGCCTATGCAAATTATGCACGTGGACAAATGGCTATTAAGTCAGCGGAAGAATTAGGAACTGGTTTTAGAGAACAACTTACTGAAACTGCAACTCAAAGTCTAGCCCAAGAACAACAAGCAATAACACAATCTATGACTAAAGACTATTCAAAATTATTAAGTGAATATACGGGCACAATTATGGGTGAAGCAGAAAAAGTAGAAACATCACTTAAAAAATTAGACGAACTGGCTTTACGATATGGTGAAGAAGAATTAGAATTAGATACACGAGATGTTATACGTTCTATAGAAGATGAGACAGAATCTGAAAGAGGTCAATTATTCTACGATAGAGTGTTTAATACTATTAGAACTACAGAAGAATTAGATAAAGGCGGAGAAGACTTTGCTGATTTCTTATTAAGAGAAGGCGGAGAAGAATTATACAATTTCTATTACCAAAATCAAGATTTGGCACGTGGTCTTATTGGAGGACTTGAAACTTCTGAATTTAATGTAGAAAGAGAAAGTAGAGTCGAAACACTTAATAAAATAGAAACATTAAAAGAAACTAGAAATGTTGTAGATACCGTTAGTATACCTAGAAAAGGAGAAATACCTGATAGAATGGTTAGTTCTGTAACAGGTAAAGTATATATTAAAGATAAATATATATTTGAAAAATATCAACGTAATGTTGCACTAAATCTAGCAAATACTCTTTCTGAAATGGCACCTAACGCTATAAAGAACGATATTATAGAATATAATGGGACACCGTATTTATATTTAGGTAAAAAGGTGTTTATAGAACTTAAGGAGAAATAATGGCTATAAACGTACAAAAAAAATATTTTAATACTGAAGAATATTTATACGATACTGTTAAGACGAGTTCTTATTTTGATGAACAAGCATTTAAAACAGCAGGAGCAGACCATTTAAAATTGGTCGCTTCTTTGTCTGGAGAAACTAGCGAATTATATGATGAAAATACATATAAATATTTACCAACGGAATATAAAAATGATTATTTGGTTAATGCTTTTTATAATGAAGATTTAGAAAATGCACATGCTAATTTACAACAGTTTAAAGATTTAGCAGAACAAAATAAAAATTTAGAAATATTCAATAGTTTAGGTAAATTTGAAAAGTTTGTATATTCTGCTGGATTAACAACTTTGAATGCCGTTGTTAATGCTACAGTTGGGACAGTAGAAGGGCTTATAGATTTAGGTGCATTAGCAGTAAATGTAGTAACAGGTGCAACAGAGACAATAGCAGATTGGATATACGATCCATCTAAAATAGGTACTTTTAGTAAAGGTGCTGATTTAGGTGAATTTATAGCACAAGACACAACTGGTATTGCTAAATTTAATCAAGAAATGCGAACTATATACGAAAAATATACATATATAGACAAAAACTTTGCTTGGAAAGTAGCAGATATGGTTGTTTCTGGTATAGCACAAATGACTCCTATTATAGCCACTGGGGGTGCTTCTGCAGGTATAAAAGCCGCAGGTAGTGCTGTTTACTGGGGGTCAATGGCTGGTAGAAGTTCGGAAGAATTATACAGAACAGCACCAGATGCTAGTTGGCTTAAAGCGGGTGCATATACAGCGGCACAGTTTGGTGTAGAGTATATGTCCGAAAAAATGTTCGGTGACGTAATATTTGGTGATGGTTTTATCAATTTTACTAATTTTAAAAATTCAGGTTGGGTTAAACGAGTATTTTCTGAATTCACAACAGAAGGTATTGAAGAAGCAGTATCTGAATTCGGGTCAGCATTAATTAATAAATATATGCTTAATCAAGAATTTACTGATAAAACATTAGAAGACATAGGTTATGCTTTTATTGTAGGTGGTATGATTGGTGGTATAATGTCAGGTGCTAAAATAGCAACTACTACACCACTAGAAGGAATGACAAGAAATCAAACATTAGGTTATGGAGATTATAAAGCACAATTAGAAGATATATCACGAAATTCAGAAATCAATAAATTACAAAGAAAATATAGTAAAGAATCTAAACAACAAATACAACAAAATCATGCAGAAGAATATCAAAAAGCAGTATATAAAGATAACCAAACAGTACAAAACTTATTCAGAGTACAAGCAGTAATGATGAATGTACAAAAAGAATTGGGTGATGAAGGTCTTGCTAGTGTTATGGAAATAGTTGATAGTACATTTAATTCTCAAAGAGAAGGTCTATTAAAATATACTGCCACACAAGATTTTACTAATATACCTGTTGAAAGTATTAAGGATATTGCTAAATCAAATACTAAACGAAATACTAAATTTATACCTAAGATTAACGAGAATTCGACATTCTTAAATGCTAAAGATTTATTAAAGAAAAATTATGGTATAACGTTAGTTGGTGGTGATTTTGTAAATAAAAAAGGTGCTGTTAACGAAAAAGGCGTATTATTATCAGAAAGAACAATGTTAATTAGCAATAAACTATTTGAAACAGAATCATTAGAGTTTATTCAAGAACAAGTAATTAAAGAAGAATTAATACATAGACTTCAAGTACTAGGCGGAGTAGAATTAAAAACAGGTATTAAAAATCTTAAAGATGCATTATATCGTTATTCTAAAAAACCATTTGTAGGCGACCCCGCTGTAGAAGAAGATGTCAGAAAATTATACGGTAAAGAATCTAAAGTTACAATAGACGCAGAAATTCAAGCAAAAACATTAATGAATAATATATTATTTGACGACTTTACAATAGATGTAATGTTTGGAAACCAAAAAAAATTAGGTTTTATGTTGTTTAATAAAATAAAAAATATAGCGAAAACAATATCACTAAGTTCTAACTTTGGTAAAATACGTTATAGGACATTAAATAATATTTTAAATAAATACCGCACAGCGGCTGTGTCAAATAGTTCAGATGTAGTGTATTTGGCTAAAATGTTAAATGAAAGCGAAGAACGTATTAAAGAAGAATATCAAAAAATACAAAGTAAATATAATTTATCTCACTTTGTCAATACTAGATTTGAAACACCAGAAGAAGTACAAACCTTAATTAAAGCAGAAGAATTCTTATTATCTCAAACATTAGATACTGTAGATTTGAATTGGGATAGAATATATGACGAAGATTATTATTCAGAAGAATTTGTTAAATTAGTATATAATTCTAATACAGAGGATTTACCTTTCGAAGATAAATTAATAGATTATATGGCTTCTAAATATTTCGTTATACTAAATCAAGCAAATCGTGCTATGTTTAAAACAATTGATTTAAACAAACATATTAAAAAAGAAGTGTTAGTAGATTTAAAAAATATGTATGACTCTATACAAAATTTAGAATATACTACAGATGAGAATTATGAAAAAAGACCTGTTTTTCCTAGAGAAAAAATACAAATATTAAATGAATATGGTAATAAAGATTTTGAAAGATTGTATTCACGTGGTTTGATATCAGAGAGAACATATGCTATATTAACTAATAATGTTGCTTATTTTGAAGAGTATAAACCTTTTTTACCTATAAAAAATACATCTACAGAGGCAGTACGTTTAAGTAATATTTTCGTTGATAAATATAAAGATGATACTTCTCTATATTTGAGTTCTATTTTTGATGATATTTTAACAAATAAAGTAAAAACCTTTAACGATACAGAAATACAATTTATATATGATAAAGAATCAGATAATGCAGGTAATTATAATAGTATAGATGATATTATAACTATAAATATAGGAATATTATTAAATAAATATCATACTTTTGAAAGTTTTATTAATACTTTATTTCACGAAACAGTACACAGTATTGCTAAATCGCAAGGATTGTCGCAAGGTAGTAGTCCTACAATGATATTTAAAGCATTACAAGATACAAAAAACGAGGATGCTTACTTAACGCTACGTGATTTATTTATGATAAATGCAGACTTATACACTACGTTCAGAAGAGAAGTTTTTGCTGGATTTTTTGATGATATAGATCTTGTTAAAGAAATAAAATATATGTCTAGATTTATATATGATAGAACGCTAGGTGAAATGGAAGCCAATGATTTAGGTGGTAAATATGTATCCGCTGGAAGTTATTTTAATGATTCTTGGTATAATGCTGAGGACGGATGGCTACGTGGTCAAGGTGCTTTTAAAGGTATAGATATATATCTTGGTGAAGCATATGTGGCTAGTCAAAAAGTAATAGATACAAAACCACAAACAGCAAATGATTTAATTACCAAATATAATTTAACAGATGAAACTCAAATGGAAAAATACGATTTGTCATTAAGATTTCAAGAAATATTGAAGTTAAAAGGCGAATTAAACGACACTGATATAGCCGAACTTATAAATACAGATGCTATTACAAATACACCTAATGCTTTTCAAACTGAATTCTTAAAAATGGTTAATCCAAATACAAAATATAAATCAGTTAAAGATATAGACACTGATGTCATGTTAAGAGTTTCTAAGTTAATATATAGAAACAGTAAATTGTATGATACATACAGTGAATTATTAGCATCAACGTCTATCTCAGAAAGTACTCTTAGAATGTATATGTTAAATAACGTGACCGATTTTAATTCTAATCCTAGTGAAGAATATATTTCTAGTCCGTTAACAACTGTCGATAAAGATATTTTAAGAAATATTAAATCTCAACTTACATCTACTAAGTTTAAGAAAAAAATATTTACAGATTTAACTGACAAAACTTTAGAAGATAGTAATATTGAAGAAACTATTACTGCTACAGAACAAGGACAAGTAGAAACAGAATTAATACAACAAATAGAAGGTGACATAATAGAAGAAGCACCTGAAATAGAATCTATAGAATTCGATAAAGTATCTGATTATTTTGTGAAAAATGTATTCTTACGAGATACTTTCGGTGAAAAAATAAAAACAAATGATTATCGTGCATTATATAATTCTCGTAGGCGTTGGTTCGACAAAGATTCTAAAACAGGTAAATTGTCTGAAGAAGCACAAGTACAAAAGGCTAGATTTGAAAAACAAACATATGAAGGTGCGTGGGCTGACTTACGTAAGAATTTTATTACTCCGTTAGTTAATAATGCTAAACCAGAAGTAGTAAAGACTATAGAATCAAAAAAACAACCTGTGTCAGACGCTGTGAGAGCCGTTTCTGAAGAACAAGTTGAACAATTATCCATAAAAGAAATAGAGCAAAAAATAGAAAAAAACGAATCTATTGAAAAAGAAATATACTTATTACCTTTTGATAATACACGAACAAAAAGAATCGAACAAAAATTAAAAGAACAAAAAGAAGGTCTAAAACAAGAAGTAATAGATAAAATTATTCTAGATTATAAGGATAATATTTCTATTGGCGATAAAGAAGTTACATTAGAAGAATTTACTGAACAACCTGAAAAAGAAAAAACACAAATTATTATAAATCGTAATTTAAGTGTTGCTACAGGAAATGAAATAGCAGATGACCTTACCAAAACGATTAAAATCAAAGATGCAGAAACAGATAGAGAAATAGTTAGGTTAGATGAAAATTATGAAGTAATATTAACGTCCCTTGCTATAAGTGAGTCTATGCTTGATTTACAAAATAAAATAGAAAGGTTTGTAAATAAAGATAACGTAGCAAATATTGTAAATGCTCTTAGCCGTGCAAACGGTACTATAAATATGGCACGTCAATTAATAGTTATCAATGCTATTTATGATATGGCTTTAAATAATACTATAATTATTGGTAATAAAAATATAAACGCATTAGCGGAAAAAATAGCAATAGAATCTAGTGCCGCTGGTTCGTTATTAAATGCAACAAGAATATATTTACAAGAATTAAATTCATTGACCTCTTTAAAAAGAAGTCTGAAAAAAGACCATAATATAGATGATTATGTGTTTGAAATAAAAGATGCTAGTTCTAATAAAGAAATAATGGATAATTTAAAATTATTCTTTGGAGAAGAGTTTGAATTAGAAAGTAAAGATATTACAGAAGGCACATTACAAAAATTATTACAAATTGCTAAAACTGAAAAAAATTATGCGGCTGTAGCATATCTTAATTCATTAGTACAAGAACACGTTATGTCGGTTATAAGTACTATGTCTGACCGTAATGAAATACTAAAATTTTTAGATAAAGTAAAAGCATGGAGATATTTTTCATTATTATCAAAACCATCAACTTGGTTTAAGAATATAGTTGTCAATTTAACAAAAGCACCTTTACAAAAAGCAACCGATAGATTATCTAATTTTATTTTTAATACTTTTGCAGAAGAACCAGAATATAGAGTTGAAAAATTACCTAAAGGCAATGTATTACCTGACAAACCAGAAGTAAATGTATTATATGAATATGACAATGGTTTACAATATTTATGGGATGCTTCAGAAAGAAAATTTGTATTCTATGAAAAACAAATATCTAAAACAGTAACAGATAAAGAATTAATTGATAAGTACGGTAAAGAAAAAGTAGATGCTATAAATAACAAAATTAAATTGTTATTTGCTGAATGGAATGTTAAAGACCGTGCAGAAAACGATAATAGAGGTAGTAAATTCGGTAAGAAAGAAGCAAGTGCTATATACCAAGATACTATGCGTGAATTAAATTCTAAATGGTTTAAAAGTATACCAGTAATAAAACAATGGGCAAAACTAGAATCATTCTTCTTAGAAACATTGGATAATACATTTATCGTACCAGAAGTTATTAGAAATCTACAATTAGAAATAAAATCCAGATTTATTACAGAAGACGGTACATTACGAGAAATAAGTGATTTTGAATATGAAAGAATGTATAAAAGAGCAGAACAAAGAGCACTTAAAACATATTTCAGAAATACACCGAATATTACTAGAACCTTACAAAAATGGATAAACGACCATCCTATATTAGGATTTCCATTAGATTTAAGAGTACCATTTGTAAGAATTGGTTTTAACTTATTACAAGATATTTGGGATTATTCACCACATCAAGTTTTAAGCGGTTTCATTAAATTAGCACAAGCAAAAAACAAAAATGTATTAGCACAATCAGAATTATTCCTTGCTTCTGAAAATATCGCAAAAGGTGCGATAGGTACAACACTTATGATAACTGGTATTATATTAAGTGCTATAGGTTTCTTAAATCTTGATATAGACGAAGACGAATTTATGGGTGTAACAGTATCTAGTGGTAATTGGAAAGCCAAAGTGTCGGATTTAGCACCCACAATTACACCTATGTTATTTGGGGTAGCACTTGTAAATGGACTAAAAAGCGGTGACGCTAAATTTGCTAAAACAATGTCTAATATGTTTAACATTATTGGTGATGCAACTATACTTGGTACATTAGATAACTTGTATAGATATGGTGGAGACCCATCAGCATTAATTACTGATATACCTAGTGATATAACTGGACAATTAGTTCCTGTAGTATTAAAGAGTCTTGTGAACGCTATTTATGGTGATAAAGTCAAAAAAGACTATTCTAATAAATGGATATTGGCATATCAAAATATAGCAGAAGTAATTCCTGTATTAAGAGACACTTTACCTAAACGTATTAATCCTTATACAGGTGAAAAAGAGTCTGACACTGTATTAAGTAATATATTAAATCTTGTATCACCTGTAAAAATAGTAATTCCAAAAATATCTAGTGTTCAAAACGAAGCACTTAAATATGCTACTACATCAGGTGCAACTGGTAATTTTACTATTAACGATAAAAAATATAGTTTAGATGGTAAAGAGCGTGAGCAATTCTCTGTACAAAGAGCAAAATATGTGAATAGAGAATTAGAAATATTGTTTAAGACAAATGAGTATAAAAAAGCAACCGATGCAGAACGCACCAGTAAAATAAAAGGTATTTACACTAAAGCAACAGAATTCGCTAAAGTTTGGTATTGGACTAATAAAGGCGGCTCATACTACACTAGCAATAGACTTGAGTACGGACAATTAAATAAATATTTAGACAATATCAAATATAGAACAAGTGTTTCTGGTAGTAAGTTTAAATAAAAAAAGGAGAGTTATATACTCTCTTTTTTAATGAACTCTTTTAATAGAAAAGGATTTAAGTCGCCTTTACCTCGTTTTATTATCATTAGTGTAAATTGGGGTATCTCGCTTTCAAAAACATATCTCTTTTTGGCTATTCTATCAAAAGCGGATGTCTCTACTATTTTGGATTCCCATACTCTATGTATTAATTTGTGATTTTTTAATATAACACAATAAAAATATACTGCTTGTTCTAAAGTTCTGCATATTCTTCGTATGACAAGAGTTTTACCTCTATACATTTTTAGTTCGTAATACATTATTATACCTCTTTCAATTCTACTAATTTATTTTCTGCAAAAGCCACATACCATTCTCTATCTAACTCTTTTGGAATATCTTTTAATTCACCATTTACCAATAAACAATGTTCTGGTATCTCTGCTATTTTATCCTCTCTGTCTTTTAAACCTTTTTCGAATGTTTTTAAATGTTGTTTTCGTAATTCTTCTTCTGTTTTTTTACTATTTGTGTTTTCTAAAATATAATCAAAATATTCTTCAAAATTAGTGTATTTAGATAAATATTTTACTTTTTTAAGTGTACCTTTTTTCTTATCTGTAGTAGCAACAACTCTGTTTACTTTATTCACTATATGTTTTTTCTCATTCATAAAATATATAGTATCTTCGTATGAGCCGCCCATTTTAGTAGTAAAACAAAATTTTAAAAGGTCGTTACATTCATAAATTGTTTCTCTTATAGGTTTACCTTTAAGATAATAATTTAATAACGCCTCGTGAGTAATTATAGCGTTTAAATTGGTCATAGGACGGTCTTCATCTGCCTGATTAGCCCACTTACCTTTTAATTTTATTTTATCTTTCATATTTAGTTCTATATAATTATTAACGTCTCTTTGAAAGAATATCTTAATAGGATCAGTTTCCATAACAAGACCTGTTGTTTTTTCCCATTCAGTAACGATATATTGTACTAAATCTTTATATTGTTCTGGATAATATAATAATACACCGTCTGTATTTGTTTGAATTATTTTTAAATTAGGTACTTCTGTATATAACTGATTAGATAATGCTGATAATAGTATTTGTCCTAAATAACACGTATTAGAAGCATTATAAGGGTCTTTTAATTTATTAAATTTACTTTTCTTAACGCCATATGCCGAGTTTGACGCCAACTTATAAGGTGCTCTTTCTTTCTTTTTTCCTTCTTTCTTTAAGGTACTACTTTTAGAAACAATATCTTTAAATTTTTCAGGATATTTTGCATTACGTGATATATATTCGTATATAATATCCATATTAGGATAGTATGCCTCTACGTCTCTATTTTCAAGTATCATTCCTTCTTTTCTTTTAACCAATAGATTTTCAGAATAAGTAGAATGTATTCCACCTACACCATATACTATATCATTATCAAATAAACGAACTTCTTTTTTATTACCGTTTATTTTTACAAATAATTTCAATATCTCTTTTGGTAAATGTTTCTCAACATATGGTTTCACTCTCTCTGGAATTGTAAAAGTTGTTGGTTGTGGAAAATTAAGACCTTGACCACCTAATATTTCAGCCAAAAGACTACCATTATTTCTTTTTAATGCCTCGTTTACAGGTATATTATTCACTTCTGCTAACGCTACTTTAGCATCATAGTCATTTTGTCTATATTTAAACAATTCAGTTGTACCGTATATATCGTGATTACAATAACCTATAATAAGTTCTTTTTCTTCTTGTGTTAAAAATTCTTTATCAAATGGTACGGGACATTCTTCTATAGACAATCCGAAATTGGCTTCGAATTGTTTTAGAGAGCCTTTTAACCAATCATCTATTAAATCATAAAAATTAAATTTATTCCAATATTCATAATTATTTAAAAAATGCGGTGTTTCTTTAGATATAATATTTTTACTTAACTTATATATTGTTTGCGGCGATAATCCTCTTATCACTGCATTATATATTTTTAAGTCGTAGTATTTTATATTGAACCCGATTAATAGATTTCCGTATCGTAATTCATCCAGAATTTTAACAGCCTGTTCGTTGTCACTTGTTACAGTAACAATAGTGTTGAAATCATCGGGTTCAGTATAACTTACACACCACCAATTGGGGTAAACTTCAAAGTCGAATATTACTTTTTTCATTCTTTTAACATAAACCTCCATTTTTGCATATCCCCGTTAAATGTGGTGGCTTTTTTATCTAACGGATAGAAACTTGTTATATCATCTATAAAGTGTTTTTTGAGTAGTGGTTGATAACCTGCTTCTCTAGCCCATGCACAATATTGTAAATAAGCATCTTTTGTAGGTACGCCGTGTAAATCTTGTGCTACAATCAATTCATCATTTAAGAACTCTATTACACTAGATTGACTTTGTTTAAATTCTTCAAGGTCTTCATTTAATTGACTATAAGTAGTAATTCCAGTTCCACGTTTTAATGCTGCATTTACAGCAACAACTGATTTATAAAATAAGTATTCATAGTCTTCGGGTGTAAGATTTTGCATAAAGAATACATCTGGATTTTTAATAGGTGTATTCATTTCTATAATTAATAATCTACGATATAAACCTGTTGTTTTATCACTGAATGATGGCATTTGGTTTGCAGTGTAAATTAGTTTAGCAAAGTTTTTAAAAGCAAACGGTTTACCATATATTTGTCTAACATTCACATAATTACCAGTAACTAGATTTTTAAGTGTACTAGCATCTTTAATTCTTTTAAAGGAAATATCATCACCAACGTTTACAAGTTTACCAAATAATTCCGCTGGTTTATAACTTTCATCTAAATCGCTTAATGATAAATGCTCTGTATTTTTTTCTCCTACTAAATTGGTTATTATTTCTAATAAAGTAGATTTACCAGTTGACCCATCACCAACAAAAAGGAAAAATTTATTAAATACATTTTTTTGTAGAAAACAAGAACCTATCATTTCTAATACCATTGTTCGTTTTTCTGGTATACCATTAGATATATGATTTAGGAAATCATCCATCACTTTACTATATAACCCGTCAGGAGCATCTAATTTTATATTGTGGTCTATATATACAGTGCTTAGATGAGATGACGAATGTGGATATAATTTTAAGTCACGTATGTCTAAAATTCCATTTTTACATACTATAGTATGCCAGTCGTTGTTTATTTCATCTGGTTCTTTTGTAGTTTTTAATTTTAAGAAATTGATTAATTCTTTTCTATGTCTTTCTTCTAGGCTAGCATCATATTCAGTATGTATCATTAATTCAAGATCACTATCGCTTATTTTTTTATAATACACACCATTATATAAATATGTTATTCTATTAACAGTAATCATTATTTTACTATCTAGTATTTTTCTAGCCATTTGTTCTAATGTTATTTTAAATGTCTGTTTTTGTTGGACTGGTTTGTCTATACTTTCTGGTCTTAACACAGTATCGTCTAGTTCTTTTGCTGGTATACTTTTTTCAAATAAATATTTATTAATTAATTTTATACTTTCTACTTTGTCTTCTAATTCTATTTCATTTGCATAATCTTGTAGGTTTTTAAAGTGAGTAAATAATGCGTTATTTCTACCATCTCCCTCACCCATTGTTACAAAATCAGGTATGTTATTTTTATTTAGATATTTTAATGGGTATAAGAATTTAGGTATGTCATCTACGTCATTAGTTAAATATTTAGGTAACCATGCTCTCATAGAATCATTATGTGGTAAAATAATATAACCTGTCCCCATTGACCTAATATCTAATTTTATACCTAATGCGTTTATCTGACCAGCCGTAGTTTTAACTTGGTCTGGATTTTTAAATACAAAATGACCGCCTTTATTAGTAATAAAGCAAGTAAATTTAATGTGTTCTCCAACTAATAATTTGAATATTTTATCAGCATCGATTTTATTGTCTATATCCACTACGACATATTCTTCAGGAACAATCCAGCCTACACGCCCATCATAATCTTTTATATCTTCAAAAGAAAATATTTCAGTTGATATAGGTGCTTTACTTCTCTGATAATTAGCGTATTCTTCTTTAGTAAATTCTTTAGGTAAAACCACTTCTTTGTGAATTTTCCTGTATTTACTATTTGGAAATTGCTGATTAAACAATATCAAATTATTCATATCTGAACTCCTCATTTATTATATAGTCTAATTTATTATAATAACGGCGTCTAAGTTTAGCCCAAGATTTATACATTCCGAAATCATCACATAAGTCATAAACATAACCTTGTTTTTTATTTGGAGTGTATCTACTTACTCTACCACAACTTTGTATTATTGTAACTTCATCTTTCTCTGGTGTAGCCAATATTAAAGACGATAATTCAGGGTAATCAAACCCTTCTTTTAATAATTTATAAGTGGCAAAGAGAACTTTTATTTTACCATTTTTAAAATTTTCTAATGTTTCTTCTCTGCTTTTACTTTTAATACCTTTTATAAAAGCACTATTTTTAGTATTGTTATGTAAAAATTCTAAATGTGCTAATCTAGAACTTAAAACTATTACACTATCTGTTTCTTTTACTTTATGTATTAATTTTAATAATTTTTCATTTCTTTTTTTATTTGTTGTCACTTCGTCTAATACTTTATGATAATCTATAGTGAAATCTGACTTAGTTATATTTTGTATTATAGGTTTAAATTCTGTATTTATTATTCTAACTTCTATAGGTACTTTCTTGACATCATCAACTACTTCATATACAATATCACCTATTAAAGCCAACATTGCTTGCGTAGTACCATCTGTTCTTTTGGCTGTAGCGGTAATACCATATCTATATCTTGCTTTTAAACTTGTCAATACATTATAATACATTGTGACATTAGTTGCGTTACCACCTACGTGTTGACATTCGTCTATTACAATTACATCCCAAATATCTGCATAATTATGCAATGCTAATTGATATAAGGTTTGAATGGTGGCAAAGGTTATCTTATTGCCGATATCTACTTTACCATTAGTGATTGTTCCAACATCACCATTATAAACATTAAAATTATCAATATATCTTTTTTTACTTTGATTTAATAAATCTGTAGTATGAGTTATCCATAATGTTCTTTTACCTAATCTAGCAATTAGTTCAAGTCCCATTTGTGTTTTGCCTGAACCACAAGGTGAGACTAAAATACCGTTATTATGTTTTAATACATTAGTAACGGCTTCTTCTTGATTATCATATAATTTAATTTTACTTATATGATTTACATTATGTGAATCTGATAAATCTTCTGTTATTTCTGGTATTATTATAGACGTTTTAATTATGTGTTCTAAATAATTTCTTGTACCATAAGGAAACAAATAGTCATTTCCTATTTTTTCATATAGAAAAATTCTTGGAGGCGTGTTACCTAGCCATTTGTTTTGTTCTAATTTTTTTACAAATTCAGGATTAGTTATAGTCAACACATTACGGGCATAATCTATAATTTTTTGTGTTGGATTTTTTATATGTATTTTATTACTGTAATGTATTTGCATTAAGCACATCCTTTAATGGTTTTTCTCCTGCTATAACTTGTTTGTGTCCATTATATACAGAAGTTATTATTTTTTCACTAGGTGTAACCCAAAAAGTACCGTCTATTCTTTTAAATACAAAATATTGATTTGGAATATTCAAAGACGATAAACCTTCATAAGCACTTATTTGATTATCTTCTACTCTATCTAATGGAAACATATTATTTTTATTACTTATTGTTTTACATTCTAATAGTAAACTTACATTGCCTTTTTTCGCTTCTATATCAAAAGGTTGACTACCGTCAGGGGCAGGGTACATTAACCTTGCCCACCAACCATTTGTAGCCAGAAAGTTACATATTTCTTGTTCAAAAGAACTACCTAACTTTTTATTATTTGTCGGCATTCACCTATAAATCGTCCTTTACCTTTATTGTTTTTATTGTGTATATAAGCAAAAGAGTCAATGTATTTACTAAAATTAGCATAATATGTTTTCATTTCTAAGTCGTCTTTTTCTATAACAAACGTGAAAAACATATCGTATAATCTTATATAATCTTCTATATTTTTTAATGTTTTATTTTCTATATTAGAAAAAGAAACTAAACCTATTGTTGGTACAGTATTGATATATTCTAAAAACTGTGCGTTGTCTAAATCTCCTTGCACGATAGCATATATATCAGATTTATTATGTATTTTCATAACAATATCTGACATATTATTAGTTCTGCTAATTACGATTAGATTTTTCATATTAAACTGCTTTTTTATATTTTGTAATTTTGTAATATGTTTTTTCAGGAATTTCAACATATTCACCAGTAGCCAAATCTCTACGTGAACTTGCTGGTACAACTTCGGTCTCTACCGTACCTATAAATTTTCTACCTACTGCGTTTGCTTTAATTTGGTCAGTGTCGATAATACCTTTTACATCAAAACCTAAAGCACTTGCAAAGGCTTTATGATTCCATAAAGATGCTTCTGTTAGATAGATAGTAACAGATGATTTTTCACCGTCTACACTTTCTACATTAAATTTATGGAATGGTGTATTTTTATTAGCACTTATACCTTCTTCTACGCCTGTTACTTTAAAAGTAAAGTCTCCTGTTTTATCAATAAATTTCATTTCTTTTACTTGACTTGCATCATATTTCATTTAATTTTCTCCTTTTATTCTTCTGCGAACGGACTTGTGTCCTCGTCAATATCTGTATTTTTTGGTTCAATAATATTAGTAGCGGCTAATTCCTCTTTTGTTTTTGTACCATTACGTAAAGCATTTAACTTTTCAAAAGTACAATCTTTAATAAAGAATCCTGATTCGATTTTCTTATCTACTGTTCTAAATTTAGTTAAGATAGTAGGCATAGCACCAATGTAACTATAATATCCTACTTTGATTTCACCATCATCATCGATATAATTCTTACGTGTCATAAAGATAATGCTTCGTGCCTTTTCTGATAATTTATCGGCATTATTTCTTGTTAATTTAGGATAAGTTATCGAGTATTCAGTGCCATCCATTCTATCTGTGCCTTGAACTATTTTAGAATGTAGTACGGCAATAAATATAGTATTTCTGTCTGGTCTAGATGACAAATCGGCTATTTTATTTTTAATTAATTCCATATAACCACCTACTTGTCCCCATTCTTGTTGACTTAATTTTTTACCTTTTTCTTTTTCTAGTTCGCTTACACAAATATCTTGTATAGCACTGTACGTATCAAATACAATAGTTGCAAATTCTTTGCCGTTTTTATCTATTTCATTCAGTAAATCTAATACATTTTTAATAATATTATCATCGCTTGGTATAGCAATTCTTTGAACTTCTTTATCAGAATAATTTTTAAGAACCGCTGAACCACCATCTGCACCTATTTCAACCAAAAGTAATGGTTTAGGATAAGTACCTATAAATGTAGTTTTACCTGAACCAGCAAAGCCATGCACCAATTCAAACCTGTTTTCAGGTGCTGTACTGATACCTTTTAAATCATTTAGTAAACTCATTTTTTCCTCCTTTTTTTATTTTTGTTTTTATATTGTTATCGCCTATTTGACGGGATAACCTTTTTATTTGTGTTCGGTAAACTCTATAATATGTATTTTATCTGCTATATTTTCACTGAACAAAGGTAACCTATTAGTAAACATAATATAATATTCGTTATGATTATCTAATAAATTATTTATGGTATTAGTATCTAACATATGACAATCATCTATGATTCTCAGATTCTGCATAGGATGACCTATCAGAGGTAATATTTTTAATAATCTTTCGTTAAATAAAGTTTTACCTGTTCTTGCACCACCATAAATTATAATTATTTTTTTAATCATAAATATTCCTCCCCCATAGGTATTGCGTGACCTTCTTTACTGTTGATTACTATGCCACACCCAAGTATTGGTTTTTTAAGTGCATATTGTCCATATTCCATCGCATAACTATCATAATCTACACCGCAACCTACACTCATTCCAAAGTATCTATTTAATCCATTATCTATATACCATACACCAAATTGTGCGTGTAAATGTCCTAAAATAACAGACCTACCTAGTAATTTAGCCATATTTTTAGCCGCATTTTCACCACCTGCTCCCATTCCGTGCATATATCTAGGAGCAATCATTTTAGGGTTTGTAATGTCTAAATCAAAGAAATCGGCGATTTCCCACGTATCTGGTAATTTCCATATTTCTTTAATATCTTTTACAAATATAGATGGTATACCTATAGTAGCCGCTTGTCTTGCTACACGAATATCATGATTACCACGTATAAATTTGGCTATAGGAAATTCGGTTTTCCATTTTTCTAGTGACTGTAATGCTTTATTATATTCTGCTCTTATACCATCAGCATCTGCTGATTTTGGGTGTGAACTTATAGCGTGATTATCAACTATATCACCAATAAAAACTATATCCGTTACTTTCCATTTTATAAATGTATCCACTATAAATTTAAAATAATTAGGATGTGTAAATGGTTCGTGTAAGTCACCTATAACACCTACTATTCTCTGCTTTGTTTTTTTATGTTCAGATAACAACCATAATTTTTGTGATTTCTTCTCTTTTTCGATTACCCACCCAGTGTATACTTTACGTAAAGTATCTGTAAATTCTGGTACTACATCTTTTATTTGAGAATAAGTCATACCTTCTTTACGTAATTGATATACTGTCTCTAATATTTTTTCTTTCATACTTTTAATCTCTCTTTTGCTATATTAAAATATTTTTCGTCCAATTCAATTCCTATAAAATCTCTTTCGTATTCTGTACAAGCAACACCTGTAGTTCCACTACCCATAAATGGGTCAAATACCACATCACCTTTTTTAGTTAAAACACGTACTAAGTATTTCATTACTTCTAAGTCTTTCATTGTTGGGTGCAATTTACTAGATTGTACTACTGCTGGTATTATACATCTTTCTAACGGGTTTTCTCTATTAAATGTCCATCCTGTAGGTTTTCCTTTTGAGTTATAGACGCCCCATAAAGCAAACTCAACATCATTAACAAATAATCTATCTCTATTAAACGGTGCGGGATTTCGTTTTGATAACACTAAACACCTTTTAATATAAATATTATTTTCTTCACATATACGTTCTATTTCTCCCAAATTAGACCATGAATTGAATATGACAACATTTGCGTTTTCTTTAAGTATTCTTGGTAATTTTTGTATAAAAGGTTTTATATCGAAATTTTTATCCCATTCCCCAAAATCCATGCCCTGTCTATTACCACTAGCCATAACATTAAAATTAGTTTCTTTACTAATATTATAAGGTGGGTCAGTTAATACACAATCTACACTTTTTTCTTGCATTTCGTCCATTATTTTTAAATTATCATCGTTTATTAATATCACTATTTCCTCCATATCGTACACTTGATTTTAAAATATCATGGTAATTTAATATATTCCCATATTTTTCATTTTCTTCATATATTAGTTTTAACGCTCCAATATGGTCTTGTATCTCTTTTTCTGTTATTATATTATGTGTTTTTAAATATATTATAATACCTGCCAATATAGGTCGTCTTATTATACCTTCGTCCATTATTTCCTCCTATGCAAAAAAGTATCTATTTTATTTTCATATTTAAAGGTTAAATACATAGTTGTTCCTACTAATATTATACCTAAAATAGACAGCCATATAGGTAATAGTGTAAGTGCTTGTAATGAATATACTGTAGTTACAATTCCAGCACCTTTACCTATTATTAATATCGGTATATATTGTTTAAGTGGCATTTTACCACTACCGCATAACAACATTATAACTTGGTCTAAGGCTACAGGGAATAATATTGCTAAAAATATAGTATATTTACTTTTGGTCATAAAATTTTCCCATTTTATATATGCTTCTTCATTATTTTCTAATATCCACATTATTACTTTCTTACCTATTTTTAAACCCATTAAATATATCAATATACCACCTATTAACGTGGCTATACTGCTTAATAAAATTAGATGTGGTGCGGTAAATACTGTTTTACCTACTATTATAATTGATATTACAGGTAAAACTAATGATGACATTAATAACACGTAAATTAAAACATATATAATATTGCCTACAAAAGTATTAGAAAAATCGTAAAAACTGGTAATAGTATTTAAAAAACCAGAAAAATGTAATATTAAATAAAGGCATCCTAAAATACCTGCTAAAACGCCCAATGCTATAGTTATTCTTATTATTTGTATTTTATATTTTGACATTCTTGCATACCTCTACAAATGGACAGTTTCTACATTTATAACTGTCAAATACTTCTAGTACATATCCTTTTTGCATATCTTTAATTACATTCATTATATTTACAATCACATTGACAAAACGGTCGTAATTTACGCCTATTGTTAATGTGTTTAATACTGTTTTATTTTTAATATCATCTAATATATCTTTATAATCTTCGATATTAAGTCCTAATTTTTCTATACTTTCTAAATATAAATTATATGTTGTTTTTTGTGCTTTATCTTTGCTTAACGCACCACTTTTTAAAACACGTGGTGGTAAAAGTTCATATTTAGGAATAGATATATAACCTATATTTACATCTAAACTTTTATTACCTGAATATTTTTGCCATAAATACACATAAACATATAATTGTTGGTCTGTCTGTATATCTATTAAATCTTTATAATGACTTGTAAATTTATAGTCTAATAATGTTATTTTTTTAGTTTCTTTATGTTCTACTACTAAATCAATTACACCTTTTAACTCTTCTGTTTCTACATATAATTCTCTATGTAAAATATTATAATCTTGTAAAAAAATATCTAGTTCTTTAAAAATTTGAGTAAAATAATTTTCCCAACTCGCAATACCAAAATAATCTTTTAATTCAGGATATAACGCTTCATTTGGTATTTTACGTGTTTCCAATACTTTATGTGCCATTGACCCAAAGTCAAAATGCGGTGTAGTGTAACTAGCACCTTTTATATATGACCATTCGTGTTTTTTTTGACAATCTAAATAAGTTTGTATTTCAGTATATGATATTTTTTTCACTGTAAAATTTCCTTTTTAATTCTTTCTTTATAAAAATACAACATTCGTTCTTTAATACCTAATTCTTTTTGTATCTCATCATCAGAATAACTATCCATCAACATTTCGTAAACCTTTAATAATTTACCTTTAAATGACATTCTTAATTCTAAGTCTAATATAGAATAATCGCCATCTGGTTTATCATCAATCCAGTCACCTTCTATAAGTGGTGTTTTTATTTTTCTATTATGGTCTATAACTATATTTCTAATAGTATTGTATTGTACATTTTCTTTGTTTCTAATATTTTCTGGTAATTCATACAATGCCAGCATTATATCTTGATATAAATCTTCATCTGACTTACCGTAATTAAACCGTCTTATTAACGCATTTATTCTTTTCTCGTTCATCACGTTACTCCTTTATAATTATACTTTTTAATAGTGCTTTTAGTAAATTTTCATTTACACTTTCATTTATTGTCTTACGTAATTTAATTTCTATTTCTTTTATTTTAGACATATAACTTTGCTCTACTTGCTTTATCATACTCTGTATTCTTTTGTCTACTAATGATGTAATCATATTCTCTATATATTGTCCTGTTATTTCTTTTAAATGCTTATTGACGTTTTCAGATATTATATCCCTAACTTTACTTTCAAAATTAGACATACCACTTATATAACCATATTTACTACTGGTATTCATTATATGATCTATTGTTGGTTTTAATTTAGCATTTATACTATTCTCTAATTTTTCGTGTATAGTTGTCTCTACAATGGTTCTAATTTGATTAGTAGTCAATGCTTTTACAGTGTCTTATACGGCATCTAAAATTTCTTTACTGTCCACTTTAATTTTTAATTCTGTTTTCATAACTCTATCTCCTATCATCTGCTAGTAACGCTATACCACCTAAAACAGTTAAACTTATTTTAACCCATAACGGAAGTGAGTTTACAGTAGTCCATATAAGAACTATGCCAATTATTGCACTTATACTCATAATTTTATTTAATACCTCCTATATTAAATTTGGTCCAAATCTCAAGTTTTTCGTTATAAAAATAACTAATATTATTTATAGTGACAGTATAATATTTTCTATTTTTTGTTCTATGAAAAACACCTATTTTAATATTGGAGTCTTCATATATTCTTTCAAGATAAATAGTTATACCTCCCTATATCTAAAAAAGTGAGAATGCGAACCATAATCAATATGCTTCCACTTTCCATAATCTAATATTCTTTGGTAATAAGAATGTTTCACGCGATATCTACTGCGTATAGCGAGCCACATTTCATTTTCCTCTTGATATTCTCCAACTCTAACGAAGTCTCTATCAATATACTCGCTTTCCTCGAGAACGAATTTTATACCTACTAATTTACGTATTGAGTCTGTACTATAGCCAGCCAATTCTAATAATTCTTCTTCCATTATTTACTCACCGCCATCACTATTAAAATAATAAACCATACGACAATTATAATAGTCACTATTTTAGAAAAAGTTTCGTCGCTCATTATATATCCTCTTTTGATTTATCTATTATAGCATCGTACTGTCTATCTCCTATACAATCATCACAAAACGGACAAATGTATCCAACACTTATTTTAGTGGCTGGCTCTCCGCACACAATGCAAATATTTCTGCTCATTTTGGTGTACTTATCTATTATGTCGTGTACTCCTTCTGGTGCTCCAAAATCATACCATCGTAACTCTCCATATTTTTCTTTTATTTGAGACACACGATACTGTTTAGAATAGTCCCCTAACGCGTTACTTAATTCTTCGACCATTTGTAAACCGAAAGCCTTTCTCCACCCAGTAGGTATTTCATCTAATTTAGTCCAAGAATAATCGTAATCGTCTACTATTTTACCAGTCCATACATTTCTAGGTGTTAGAAAAGGGTATTTTTTTATTAATTCTTTATTATTCATAATTTTCCTCCTTATATCTGAAAAAGTGTGAATATGAACCGTAGTCTACGTGTTTCCATTCTCCAAAGTCTAGTATTCTTTGATAATACGAACGTAATATTTTGTATCGACTTATTATAGCCAGTTGTAATTCTTTTTGTGTTTTGTACTCACCACTCTGGTA
>Ga0265295_1001089_pt1 | contig 49866 bp, 46 predicted proteins | sample Munlansysbiofilm_FD_192503 | JGI IMG/M metagenome (GOLD analysis project Ga0265295, IMG submission 192503) | Leachate microbial communities from a municipal landfill in Southern Ontario, Canada - Methane capture system biofilm | ecosystem: Engineered > Solid waste > Landfill > Unclassified ...
ACTGCCGACTCCCAATTTACGTCGGTTGTAAGCAAAGGCGCAAACGAACCATTTGTCACTTTATAAATACGCAGAATATCATCGGTACCAGTTTGGTTAACCCCAATAGCATAACCATTTACTAACCCTCCTGAAACCATTTCAGTTGCATCGGTGCTGGATGACAAAAAAACCGCCCAATTGTTTGAACCCGAGGGATTATACCCGTGGCGAACCTTAAAGCGCCAAGTCAACGAGCCTAATTCTCCATCAAAACTACTGGGTAATGGGATTGTTATCCTATCACTACCAGCGCCTTCTAGCAGAGCATGCTTTAATGATGACACCCCGCTGATGGGATTATCGGTTGAAACCTCCCAACGTAAATCGGGATACTGAACCCAATCGCTCAAGCTAGAATCCTCAAAATCAAAAGATACTGTTTGCGAAAAGAGGAAAAGCGGGAAAAAAACTAAGAGAAAAAGCAAAATATGATTTTTCATACCATATTAATTTAATGAATGTTATACTTTTGCAAAGTAACAAAAAAACAGATAAAACTATGAGAATTGCCGTTGTAGGTTGTACAGGTTTAGTTGGTACCGAAATACTAAAAGTATTAAACGAACTGCAGGTAAGTATTAGTCAATTAATCCTCGTTGCATCTGAGAGATCGGTTGGCAAAACTATAAACTTTAGAGGGAAAGACCATAAGGTAGTTAGCCTTGCACAGGGCATTGAAGCGAACCCTGAGGTAGCAATATTCTCTGCTGGAGGTGAAATATCAAAGCAATGGGCTCCAAAATATGCCAATGCAGGTTGTTTTGTTGTTGACAACTCAAGCGCATGGCGTATGGATGATGATAAAAAATTAATTGTACCCGAAATAAACGCCAATACCCTAACAAAAAACGACAAAATAATTGCCAACCCCAACTGCTCAACCATACAAATGGTAGTTGCATTGGCTCCTTTACATAAAAAATACGGAATTAAAAGGTTAGTAATATCTACCTACCAGTCGGTTTCAGGTACAGGAGTGAAAGCGGTTGAGCAAATGGATAACGAACGCGCTGGCGTGTCGGGTCCTATGGCATACCCACACCCTATTGACCTTAACTGCATACCCCATGGGGGCTCGTTCGACGAAAATGGGTATACAACCGAAGAAACGAAGCTGATTGAAGAAACACATAAAATACTAAACAACCAATCAATTAACATTACAGCAACAGTAGTTCGCATACCAGTAAAGGGCGGTCATTCAGAATCGGTAAACATAGAATTTAAGAACGATTTTAGGCTCGATGATGTTATGAGCATACTAGGCGAAGCACCCAGCATTATTGTACAGGATGAGCCTCTGAAGAATATATATCCGATGCCCAGGTTTGTTGAAGGTAAAAATGAGGTTTTTGTGGGCCGAATACGCCGAGATTTTTCGCAGCCAAATACTTTAAATATGTGGATTGTAGCCGACAACCTAAGAAAAGGAGCAGCAACAAACGCTGTACAGATTGTTGAAAAACTTCAGTATATGGGCTTTATTGGCAACAAAATGTAGAACAAGCACCCTTAACAATTCGAATTTACCAGCGTTAAACCTAGCGTTGTTGTCTATAGTAATTACTCGATATTAATAGAGGAAGTTATTACTAGGATATCGTACTCTGTGAATATCACTGGCCATTTTGTAGAGGGTCTCCTTAAAACCTTCAATATTCACCCTCTCTTTAGCCGACAAGAATACACAGGGTGCATTACTCTTAGCCATCCAGGTTCTCTTTAAGTCTTCCAAACTGTAATTCTCCTTCGTTACTGGCATTGCATCAAACTCATTTTTCTCAACCCATTGGTAGGCATCTATCTTATTGAACACCAATAGTGTGGGTTTTTCATCGGCAACAAGTTCGTGCAAAGTTTGCGAAACCACATGCAGCTGCTCCTCAAAGTTAGGGTGCGAGATATCAACCACGTGCACAAGCATATCGGCCTCACGCACCTCATCGAGCGTTGATTTAAACGACTCGACCAGCTGGTGTGGCAGCTTACGAATAAAGCCAACCGTATCGGATAGTAAAAAGGGTAAATTTTCGATAACCACCTTACGAACGGTTGTGTCGAGCGTAGCAAATAGCTTGTTTTCGGCAAACACATCTGACTTGCTAAGCATATTCATTATGGTAGACTTGCCCACGTTGGTGTAGCCTACCAATGCAACCCTAACTAGTGCTCCCCGACTTTTACGCTGGGTAAACATTTGCTTGTCAATCCCCTCGAGTTCCTTCTTCAACTTTGAAATCTTCTCACGAATAATACGGCGGTCGGTTTCAATTTCTGTCTCGCCTGGTCCTCTCATTCCAATACCCCCACGCTGGCGCTCAAGGTGAGTCCACATTCGGGTAAGGCGAGGCAGTAAGTACTGATATTGTGCTAGTTCCACCTGAGTTTTTGCATAGGCAGTTTTCGCCCTTTGGGCAAAAATATCGAGAATAAGGTTAGTCCTATCGAGAATACGACGGTTAAACTCACGCTCAAGGTTACGAAGCTGCGAAGCAGAAAGTTCATCGTCGAAAATTACAAGGTTCACCTCATTATCCTCAACAAACTGTTTTATCTCGTTAACCTTTCCGGTACCAATAAAAGTTTTTGGGTTGGGTTTATCTAAACGCTGAACAAACCTTTTAACAACAGTAGCTCCAGCTGTTTCGGTTAAAAACTCTAACTCTTTCAAGTAATCTTCAATAACCTCATCGGGCTGCCCTTTTATGTGCACGCCCACCAAAACGGCGGTCTCTTTTTCCTGAACAGTTAAAAGCGGTTCTATCATATGGTAAGATTATATGTATACAAAAAACCCTGATGCATTATCAGGGTATTTTGTTGGTATCAATATTTTAGTAAGAACCTACTGCAACACAAAAATTATTGGCATATTAAATGATACCCTAACAGGCTTGCCGCGCTGCTGACCGGGTGACCATTTTGGACTGGATTCTACAACTCTAATAGCTTCCTTGTCGATAGCAGGGTCAACACCTCTTAAAACTTTTACATTTGAAAGGGTTCCGTTTGCCTCAACCACGAATGAAAGAATCACTCTTCCCTGAATACCATTCTCTGCGGCTATTTCAGGATACTTAAGGTTTTTGTTGACAAAATCTCGGAACTTATTAAGGTCCCCACCTTGAAAACTAGGCATATGTTCAACAATCACGAAAATCTCTTCTTCTTCAGCCTCTTTTTCTTCATAGGAGAATTCAACAATTTTCACTGATACGTCCTCGCTAAACTCGTTTTCAAATAGGTCAAGATCGTCGCTAATGTCAACATCATCATCAACAATATTAATCATTTCAATAACCTGCTTAACAGGCTCTGGTGGTGGTGGTGGTTTAACTTCCTCTTGCTGAGTTATTGGCATCATCTCCTCTTCAACAACAACTTCCTGCGATTGGGCAAAATCTGTATTTATCCCATCGGAAGAGGTCCACTCGAAAGCTGCTAGAATAACTCCGAGCGCTAGGACTAAACCAACCTCTACGAAAATAGTTTTCCAATTTTCGAGATTGACTTTAGGATTTTTTTTGAGTTCCATAATTTGCAAATTTTGAGCTCTGTATAATTTTATTAAGTAGTGCTGCTTGTGATTTATAAATGCAAAACAACAAAAAAAACATTACATTTCAAATAAATTTTACGTAATAAATGCATAAAAATTACATATTGTTTTCACAAATCCTTTTGTTGCTTGAATAATTTATCTATTTTTGCGATGCAATTTTACCGAAAGTTGTTTTATCAAAATTAACATTTGGGGGTATAGCTCAGTTGGCTAGAGTGCTTGACTGGCAGTCAAGAGGTCAGGGGTTCGACTCCCCTTACCTCCACCAAAAAGTAACCAACCACTTATATTGTTTTACGTGTAAGTGGTTGTTTTGGTTTCATATCTCCTCAATCTGAGTAAAAAAGTCGCCCTCTCTCTCCCAAAACACATCAAATATTAGAGTAATAAAAACTTCTTTTGACCGGTACGATTAAAAAAACCGCACTTTATTTTAAAGAACTAGCTTGAGTGAAATAAAAAAATATTCAACATTAAATATAAATGTCTGAATCTCAACGTCAATACTCTATTAATTTCTTGCCACTTTTACTGACCCTACGCTGTTGCAAGCGATTTTGCTTTTGTTAAAACACTATCGTACCTGCCATTCCCAACGTAAGCCATTTCAAAAAGGCAGTGCGCAATAATATCGGATTCGCAGTATTCAACAAGAGTGGTTGACTCTACTTCCATACCGAGCCACTCTGCCCAAGGGTTAAATTCTAGTGCGTAATCAATTTCGTTATTCGACAAAACGCCCAGCACAGTTATCCATTTCATAGCGTTTAGCCTACTCACCTTCTCGTCAATAATAAGTTTTGTTGTACTTTCTAAAGGAGCTGTTTCTAGTAACTTACTGTATACATTAAAATAGTACTGTTCGTTTTCAGTTTGGCCGGGATATTGCATCGCAAATCGTTTCCAAACACTTAACCACCGGGTTTTCTCTAATATAGTATGTAATGTCATATCTATAAACTTTATTGGTTTGTAAATTTATGCCTATATTAAAACTAATGAAACTTATATAACAATGTTTGTGCCACAAACATTTACGCTTAACATTCCTATAAATACAGATTAAGAACAACAGCACCACTCCCGAATATTTAAACTTCCTTTATGAAACGTAAACCTTAAAGCGACACTCTATTATCTTCCTATTTTATATAAGACGTTTAACTGGTTGCAATAGTTGGAATGTAATTAGTTTAGTTAACAAAACCCGACACACTAATCCCAAAAACCTAATAATGATGGAGTAAAGCAAAACATATAGAGTTCGAATGGCCTAGGTTAATTTATCTTTCTAAATTTTTTTTATAGTAACAGCCTTAACTAAACAACATTGAAACCCTAATAGTAAAATAAGTTGTACCTTTGCAACTACTTTAAACATTTATTACAACACGATGAAAAACAACGATACTTGCTCGTTTTGTGGTCGCCCACGCAAAGAAACAAACCTGCTAATTGCTGGGTCGGACGCTTTTATTTGCGACCTATGTACCGAGCAGGCTAACATTATTGTGCGTGAAGAGCTAAAAAAGAAAGGCACATTCAAACTAAGTAAATCGAAACTACTTAAACCCATTGAAATAAAAGATTTCTTAAATCAGTATGTTATTGGCCAGGACGATGCAAAGAAATACCTTTCGGTTGCGGTTTATAATCATTACAAAAGACTATTGCAGCCAAAAACTAACGATGATGTTGAGATTGAGAAATCGAACATTCTACTTGTTGGCGAAACCGGAACAGGGAAAACCCTCTTAGCACGTACTATTGCACGAATGCTTCACGTTCCGTTTACCATAGTTGATGCAACAGTACTTACCGAAGCTGGCTATGTGGGCGAAGATGTTGAGAGTATTCTCACCAGGTTGCTTCAAGCAGCCGACTACAACGTTGAAGCTGCCGAAACGGGTATCGTTTTTATTGATGAAATTGATAAGATAGCTCGTAAAAGTGACAACCCTTCCATTACCCGCGATGTGTCGGGAGAGGGAGTTCAGCAAGCTATGCTTAAGCTGCTTGAGGGATCAAAGGTAAATGTACCACCCCAAGGTGGGCGTAAACACCCCGAACAGAAAATGATTGAGGTGGACACGAAAAACATTCTATTTATTTGTGGTGGAGCATTTGAAGGCATTCAGAAAAAAATTGCCCAACGGCTTAACACCCAAGTGGTAGGATATGGTGCTAGTAAACAACGTGAGCAGGTTGACAAGGACAACCTTTTGCAGTATATTTCGCCACAAGATCTTCGTGCTTACGGGCTAATTCCAGAGATTATTGGAAGGGTTCCTGTAATAACATACCTAAATCCGCTCGACAAAGAAACGCTCAGAAGTATACTAACCGAGCCAAAAAATGCAATAATAAAACAGTACGAAAAGCTATTTGAATACGATGGGATTAAGCTCAATATTAAGTCCGATGTGTTTGACTACATTGTGGACAAGGCCATTGAGTTTAAACTTGGGGCAAGAGGATTGCGTTCAATTTGTGAAATAATAATGATTGATGCAATGTTTGAACTTCCTTCAAACCCTACCGAAACCGTAGAGATAACCTTAGAGTATGCAAATAAAAAGCTTGAGAAGGCTAATATAAAGAGGCTGAAGGCAGCCTAGCTAACTCTTTCCAGATTAATAAAAGTGAATTCAAGCCCATCGGTATCGGTGGGCTTTCCTTTTTCGGTGTACACCTCACGCCACTCGTCCATACTAATATCAGGAAAAAAAGTATCGCCCTCAAATGCCTTGTGAACCTTAGTGAGGTATAGTTTACTTGCCAAAGGTAATGCCTGGCGATAAAGCTCGCCGCCACCAATAACAAATACTTCGCTTTCCTTTGCACTAAGGGCAAAGGCAGCCTGCAATGATGGAACTACGGTACAGCCTTCAATTTCAAGATTCGGGTTACGGCTAACCACTATGTTTTGGCGGTTGGGAAGCGGGCGGCCAATGCTCTCGAAAGTTTTGCGACCCATTATAATACTGTGACCCGTGGTTAAGGCTTTAAACCGTTTTAAATCGTCGGATATATGCCATATTAGATTATTATTAGCTCCAATAACATTATCCTCTGCCACCGCCACTATTACTGAAATTGTACTCATAGTTTATATTATAAATTTGAATATTTGACTGTAAAAAAACATCATCAGCGACTAAACTGCCACTGTTCCCTTAATGTGCGGATGCGGATTGTACCCCTCGAGCTTAAAATCATCAAACTTAAAATTGAATATTGACTTAACCTCTGGGTTAATAACCATGGTTGGCAGGGGCCGAGGCTCGCGCGTGAGTTGTAACCTTACCTGCTCAATATGGCTACGGTAAATATGCACATCGCCAAAGGTGTGAACAAAATCGCCCAAGCCTAAACCCGTAACCTGAGCAACCATCATGGTAAGCAGTGCGTACGAAGCAATATTGAATGGAACTCCCAAAAAAACATCGGCGCTGCGCTGGTATAGCTGGCATGATAGCTTGCCGTTGGCAACATAGAACTGGAACACAATATGGCAAGGAGGAAGTGCCATGCGGTCAATATCGCCTACATTCCATGCTGAAACTAAATGCCTACGGGAGTCGGGATTATTAGAAATTGAATTTATTACCTGCGAAATTTGGTCAATCTGTCGCCCATCATGAGCGGGCCAGCTTCGCCATTGGTGCCCATACACCGGACCAAGGTTTCCATCCTCATTGGCCCACTCGTTCCAAATACGCACGCCGTTATCGTTCAAATACTTAACGTTTGTATCCCCATTAAGGAACCATAACAACTCGTAAATAATCGATTTTAAATGTAGCTTCTTGGTAGTGAGCAAAGGGAACCCCTCGGAAAGGTTAAATCGCATTTGATGCCCAAAAAGGCTGATTGTGCCGGTACCCGTTCTATCCTCTTTTTGAGCCCCGTTTTCAAGTATATTATCCAATAAATCAAGATATTGTTTCATAACACCATACAGTTTTGTCTGACGTAAAAGTAGAATATTTAAGCAGGTTTTCAAATAAAGAAAGGGTAGTTAGTGCTTAACTATCTTAGAACAATCTTCTGGATAAAGAGTTGTTTGCACTTTGGGAAGCGAACCTAATTAACCGCAATTCTTTTACGTGATAAAGCCCAACGACGCCCCCATACGGCAAATGCTGCAATAATAAGTCGTGGAAACAATATCCACATTGCTGGTGCACCAATGGCCACAAAAAGGAATAAATCTTCAAGATTTGAATGCGAAATGGCAATATGATAATTAAGTAAATCGGCATCCTGCTTTGATACCGTTCCGTTACTAACCTCGGTAACCATTACAGCTGAACCGTATGCCAAGCCAAGGATATTGGCAACAATCCACAGAAAAGACGTACTTTGAGGTAAACCGAATATTTTAAGGAGCGGGCTAAATATTTTCGATAAAATTTTTATCACGCCAAACTCTTTTAGCAACTCCTGCAAAACCATAAGGAGCGTAACTAGAATGGCAATTTTAATAGTAAGCAAAGAAGCCGACTTTACCCAGCCAACCATTAACTCTGTAAAATTTTGCGACGCGGGAGCCTGAACAATAGGTACAATACCCTTCATCTCTAGTGGGAGCACCCAGTTAAGCATAAAAGCCGAAAATATGGCCATTGACAAACGGAGCAGTACAATTTGCCATGCCTTAGAGCCCGTTTTAGCCTGCACAGCAGTTTCGACAAAAAGATTATGCGCAATTAGGCACATTACTGCCAGTATAGTAATTTCTCTTACGGTTAAAGGGAGTTGAGACATAACCGCAATAACCGAATAAATATTTAAAAATATTGATGTGATAAAAACTAGCGAGCCCTCGCCGGGCAAGCCCATTAAGCCAAAAACAGGATTTAAGACATTGGCAATATAGCCCACAACCCCAATGTAACCAAGTAGGGTAACTGCCAGCGACAAGGGGATAGTTATTTTTAGCAGCCAGATGGCTGTTTTCATAGCAGGCTTAAGCCCAGCCTTAACGGCCTGCATTGCTCTGCTCGAAGCTGAAGATTTACCAGATGACACTGAATTTTGCATTTTATATATTTGATAAAATTGGACACTAATTGCGCGTTAAACTTAAGTACCGAGCAATAAACCAAACAAATTACCTTATATAACAGAAAACAAAAATATAGCTTGACGCATTACTTTACACAAAACTTTTAACGCAAGAGAAAATTGCTGCATAGCTAAATTCGACCAGAATAATGGGTTATAGTTTAAACTTGGGCAATAAGATGAGAATCGGAGGGTGGACTATACCTTTTAAGGCTCATGTTTTGACCATCCCAGCATGCAAAAGTGTTGTTAACAATCCAATCGCCAAGCATTACTAAGTTTGAATTAGGGGTTAACTCATGTATTGTGGCAGCATGCCAATGACCAAACACAAAAAAATCGTAATTTTCAGCAGTTAGTGTTTGTCGAGCAAATTTTGTTATCAACTCGTTATCGCCCTTAAATTCATAGGTAATATTTTTTGAATACCTACTACTCACCGACCATTTGTTGCCTAACCACATTGCAAAGTTCGGGTGTAAGCGCGAAAAAAGCCATTGAAGAACTCTGCTCGTAAAAATGCTTTTTAGGAGTTTATATCCATAATCACCCTTCCCTAACCCATCGCCATGCCCAATAAAAAAACTTTTGCCGTTAAAACTTTTGGTAATGGTCTCTTTGTGAACAGTTACGCCAAGTTCTTTCTCAAAATAACCAAACATCCAAACATCATGGTTACCTGTAAAAAAATGCACTGGGATACCCGCATCGGTAATTTCGGCAATTTTACCAAAAAATCGCGAGAATCCTTTCGGTATCACTCTGTTATACTCATACCAAAAGTCAAATATATCACCAACTAGGTATATCTCCTTTGCATCATCCTTAATATCGTTTAGCCATTGCACAAAAAGAGCCTCGCGATTACGCCCTTGCTCAAATGAAGGTAACCCCAGATGAATATCTGATGCAAAGTAAATTTTGTTTTTACCCATGGTTTATGCTAAAGCAACTCTTTAAGCTTCTTTTCCAAATCTTTCCCATATATATTTTTGGCTACTATATCATGGTTTCGGCTAATTAGGTAATTTGCTGGCAAGTTGGTAACATTAAACAATCTGGCTGCAAGCGAACCCCTCGTATCAAGCTCGCTAACGTTTATCCAAGGCAATGGGCCTGACTCAATTGCAGCAAGCCAAGCCTCACGTTCATAATCAACAGATACCTGATAAATTTCAAACCCTTGCCTATTATACTTACTATAAAGTTGTAACAACTCTCTGTTTTCGAGTAGATTATCCTGATTGAACGATGCCCAAAAATCGAGCAAAATAACCTTGCCCTTCAATGATGAAAGCCTAATGGTATCTCCCTTGGGGTTAGGTAGTGCAATATCTGGTAAACTAGCTTCGGCATTCTTTACAAGTTCTTGCAACCTATGCGAAAATACAATCTTCTCCTGATTCTTTATATCACGGAGCATACCCTTTGCATAGTCGGACTCAGGAAAACGAGCAATTAATGAGGTAGCAACTGCTTTGAAAAGTTGAATATCCTCGGCGCGATCAAACACGAACCGGTCGGCACCAACTTTTTGATACAATGCCATAACGCTTGCTCTAGACATAAGGCTATCCCAAATAAACTGCGTACTAAAAGCACGCTGTTTATCTATAATTGACTCGTATTGCTGACTTAGCATAAGCTTTTCGCTAACCGTTGACGACCGATTAATTAATGATGTTAACGAATCGAGAGAGTTTACCGTTTTAGCCAAACGATTAGTTAAATGTTTGGTTTTTATGGATTCGGGCGAGCCGGTAACCGTGTAATTCGTAAAATCATTCAAGTCAATAGTCAATTCTGCCTTATCGGAAGGGTTAAGCAATAGGACTATATAACTTGAACCCTTTGTACTAACCCTTAGCTGAAAAAAGGTTGGTTCAGTTAATTCACCCACCTTAAACTTAAAGGTTGATTTTTTTGGTGTAAGCTTAACTGTTTTTATCTCTTCGGTTTTCGAAAACCCTTGATGCAAAACTGTAAGATTTACCAGCGAATCAATATTCTGAATTGTACCACTAATTGTTGACTGATTAGTTGAGCATGAAGACGCTAGAAAGCATATCACGAAAACGGTAGCGGTAAATATTAACGACTTTTTAATCATTATAAAAAAATGTGTGAGTATATTATTTTCAAAAAAAATCAAAATCAAAATTACACAAAAATGACTAAAAACCTAGCGTAGCATTTTTGCAAGCATCTCATCGAGCTCTCTCAGGTTAACGTTACGCGCCAAAATCTCACCTCTTCTACTAACTAAATAATTTGAAGGAATGCTATTAATGCTAAGGGAGTCGAGAATGGGCGAATCCCATTGCAACAGGTCGGCAGCAACCATCCACGGAATACTATCACGCTCGTACCACTTCTGCAACTGCGGTAAATCCTTGTCAAGCGAAACCTGAAGGATCTGAAAACCCTTGGGTGAATATTTTTTGTGAACCTCTTTAAGTCCGCTAAAATTCTTTTGACAATCGTCGCACCAAAGCGCCCAAAAATCTATTAGGATATACCGTGCTCTAGCGTCAAACAGTGCAATCGTATCTCCATTTAGCAGCGGAAACATAATGCTCGGAAGCATTTGTCCCTCGTTTAGCATATCCTCCCGCTTATCGTACAGTTTTAGCTGTTTTGCTATCATCTGCACATTTTGGTGCAAATTTTCAACTAGCGCATTATTGGGATATAAAGGGAATAATGTAGAGTCGACAAGTTGAAAAAGCTCAAAATCTTTTCGGCTATTAAGCACATGGTTTCTGCTATCGTACTGCTGGTAAAGCGCTAGTACCGAGGCTAGGCTATAACAATTTTGTTTCACAAAATTTATGGTAAACTGCCTATGATTGTCTAAAGTCACATCGTAAACGTTATCAATTACAGTTTTAATTGAATCGAAACGAGTATGCTGTTGACTGCTACGAAAAACACGCGAAAGAGTATCGATTGTATAAACCACATTTTCGAATCGCTGGTTTAGCTCGCGAACTAAGCCAGAGCCCTTTGAACCGTGCACCTCATAATTTCTCGACAAGTTATCTTTTTCGCCCTTTACAACTATTTGTTCTCTCGCCTCAGTCAATAAAATTACTGGGTTTGGCACATCATTAACCTGTAAAAAAACGAATCGTGGTTCCAAGCACTCAAATTCAAACTCAAACGCCCCTTTATCATCAGCCTTAGTTGAATCGATCGTAACAATTTTATCATGTCCAGCTTCTCTTAAAAAAACCCATTGGCCGCCAACCCCTTTAATTTTTGCATTTATAACGGCATTTTGCTTCGAATTGCCACAAGCCGAAATCAAAAAGATAAAGAGTATAGCAATGAAATAAACACAAGGATTTACAACTACTTTTATTCTCATTTGCATAGCACTATTTAGTATAATTACTTTCGACAAAATTAAACAATTTTTAACACACAAATAATTTGATGCGAGTCTAAAATATTGTAATTTGTACAACTATTACAAACTAGCAATACTGCATCAGTTTTACATTATCGCTAGAAGCATTCCGTAACTTTATAAAAAACATTCCAAATATACGTTTTACTGGCTATACGAACCAAAAAGCATTTTCCAAATTCTTTTAGTTAGCTAACAATTACAGCAATAAGTCTAAATATGAATTACCTTAATTTTGATAAAGCAAAATTGGTTAATCTTGAGTACTCGCTAAACAGAGAAATTTTAAGCACTAATCGTGCCGGCGGATATCTTAGCACAACCATCGTGCTATGTAACACTCGAAAATACCATGGGCTAATGGTTCTACCCCTAGACGCATTCGATGGTGAGAACCATATTTTGCTCTCATCGCTTGACGAGACCATCATTCAGCACGGCAAAGAGTTCAACCTTGGAATTCACAAATACCCAGATATATACAACCCCCGCGGACATAAGTATATTGTTGACTTTGTACTTGAGCCAACACCAACAATAACTTATAGCGTTGGGAGCGCTACCATTATAAAAGAACTACTATTTGTTCATAACCAAGAGCAACTTATGGTTAGGTATACGCTTACTGATGCCAGCGGGTCCACAAAACTTAGGATAAAACCATTCTTAGCCTTCCGCAATGCGCACAGTCTTTCAAAATCAAATCTTTTTGCCGACAAAAGATACAGAGAAATAGGCAACGGGGTAAAGTACAAACTATACCAAGGCTTTCCGTACCTAAATATGCAGTTCAACAAGGTGAACGAGTTTGTGGCTGCTCCCGATTGGTACTATAACATTGAGTATAAAGAAGAGGTTGAACGAGGTTACGAGGGACATGAAGATTTATTTGTTCCTGGTTTTTTTGAAATCGCAATAAAAGAAGGCGAAAGCATAATTTTTTCTGCCTCAACCAGCGAACAACAAACAAAATCGCTATCCAAAAAATTTACTGCTGAAATTGAGCGAAGACCAAAAAAAGACAGCCTCGACAACTGCCTTCGTAATGCGTCACAGCAATTTATTGTGAAACATGAAAAGAAGACTGATGTTATTGCTGGGTTCCCTTGGTTTGGACGCTGGGGCAGAGATACATTTATTGCGCTACCAGGCCTAACCCTTGCTACTGGCGACGAAAAGTCGTGCAGAGAAGTACTCGACTCCATGTCAAAAGAATTAAAAGATGGACTTTTCCCTAATATGGGTAACACCTCCTCTTCGGCATTTAACTCGGTTGATGCCCCGCTATGGTATTTTTGGTCGGTGCAAATGCTTGCCAAGCACACCGGAAACTTGCTAGAGATATGGCAAACCTACGGTAAAAAGATGAAAACCATACTAAAAGCATACCGCAGCGGCGAGCTACCCTATGGCATAAAGATGCGTGAGAATGGGCTTATTTGGGCAGGTGAAAAAGGTGTAGCTCTAACCTGGATGGATGCAGTGGTACACGGCATTCCTGTAACTCCACGAACAGGCTATCAGGTAGAGATAAATTCACTTTGGTACAACGCCGTATGCTTTACCCTTGACCTTGCTAAACTAGGGAAAGACACTGCTTTTACAAAGGAGTGGTCTCCCATTGCAAAACTAGCTGCCAACTCGTTTACCGAAACATTTTGGAACGAAGCTAAAGGATACCTTGCCGATTACGTTGACGAAAACGGGCAAGAACTATCGGTACGACCCAACCAAATTTTCGCAACATCGCTACCATATAGCCCCATTACCGCCGAAATGAAACGAAGTATTCTCGATGTTGTTCATCGAGAACTATACACCCCTAAGGGATTAAGAACGCTATCTCCAAAAAACTCGAAGTACATTGGTCGTTACCAAGGTGACCAAGCGACACGCGATGCGGCCTACCACCAAGGGACAGCATGGCCATGGCTTTTAGGCCATTTTATAGAAGGTTACTATAATATTCACGGAAAAGTGACCAATGCATTGGCAATAGACATACTTGACTCAATGTGTAAGGATATGTCGAAACACGGAGTATGCGGTATTGCCGAGGTGTACGATGGCGATCCGCCTCAACGTCCAAACGGATGCATATCGCAAGCTTGGAGCGTAGCCGAGATTATACGAATAAAACAACTATACGACTTAAACCAATAAACACCAGACTATAAGCATGAGAGTTTTAATGTTTGGGTGGGAGTTTCCACCACATATTTCGGGAGGACTTGGCACCGCATGCTTTGGGCTCACTCGGGGGCTGGCAAAACACAACGTTAAAATGGCGTTTGTGGTTCCCAAAGCGTTTGGCGACGAGGATCAATCGGCCGTACGGCTAGTTTCGGCTGAAAATATTGATATCAACCACGTTTCTGTTGATTTAGAAGAATTCTGGAAAAAGATTAGTTACCTAGAAGTTGCTTCCAATATGATACCATATGTTGGTCCCGTGGAGTTTGAAAAACTAATTTCAGAAGCAGAAATAGATCGAGTTGAAAGCAATGAAAACAGGTCGTCGAAAAAAGTTCATTTTTCTGGAGAGTATGGTAAGGACCTAATGAAAGAGGTTGCTAGATATGCTATGATTGCTGGGTCGATTGCTGCAAACGAGGAGTTTGACATAATACATGCACACGACTGGCTAACCTATCTTGCCGGTATAACCGCTAAAATGGTTTCAGGAAAACCTTTGGTTGTTCATATTCACGCAACCGAATTCGATAGAAGCGGAGAAAACATTAACCAAGCTGTTTATGATATTGAGAAGCAGGGTATGGAAATGGCCGATAAAATAATTGCCGTAAGTCATCTAACCCGCAATACGGTAATTAATCGCTATGGAATACCAAGCAGCAAAGTTGTTACGGTTCATAACGCGGTAGATTTTACACAAAATGGAGTAGATTTTAATACTATCAAAAATGTACCGGAGAAAATAGTTACATTTTTAGGGCGAATTACCTTCCAAAAAGGACCCGACTATTTTGTTGAGGCAGCTAGCAAAGTTATTAAAAAACACCCAAACGTTCGGTTTGTTATGGCCGGAAGCGGCGATATGCTTAACCGAATGGTTTTGCGCGTTGCAGAGTTAGGTATTTCGGATCGCTTCCATTTTACAGGCTTTTTAAAGGGCAACGAGGTTAATACCATGTTTTCTATGAGCGACGTGTACGTTATGCCCTCAGTTTCGGAGCCCTTTGGCATAAGCCCGCTCGAAGCAATGAAAAGCAATGTACCCGTAATTATATCGAAACAATCGGGGGTTGCCGAAGTTCTTAAGCACGCAATAAAAGTTGACTTCTGGGATATTGATGCCATGGCCGACGCCATATACGGACTGCTAAACTACGATGCGCTTTCGAAATATTTTAAAAAATATGGGCAAGAAGAAGTAAACAGGCTTAAATGGGATAATGCGGCGCTTGAAGTTAAAAATGTGTACAAGTCGATACTTGAAAAAAAATAACCTACCAAAATGAAAACAATTTGCTTTTACTTCCAGGTTCACCAACCTTTCAGGCTGCGTAAGTATCGATTTTTCGATATTGGGCAGTACCATAACTATTTCGATGATTTTGCAAATCGGTCAATAATGCGAAAAGTAGCAGAAAAATGCTACCTACCAACCAACAAACTTATGCTCGACCTAATAAATAAGTATGGGAGCAAGTTTAAAATAGCATACTCAATTTCGGGCACCGCCATTGATCAGTTTGAAATGTACGCACCCGATGTGCTTGAATCATTCGTTAAGTTGGCGCAAACAAACAACGTTGAGTTTATTGCCGAAACTTACTCGCACTCACTATCGGCGCTAAAGTGTAAAGAGGAGTTTATTAATCAGGTTAATGCGCACACGTCAAAAATTGAGAAAATATTTGGCAAAACCCCCACCACTTTCCGTAATACTGAGCTAATATACTCCGATGGCATAGGCGAAATGGTAGCCGAGATGGGGTTTAAAACTATGCTAACCGAGGGAGCGAAGCATATAATGGGTTGGAAAAGCCCAAATTATCTTTACACCAATGCCATAAACCCCAAGCTAAAGCTGTTGCTTAAAAATTTTCAAATGAGCGATGACATTGCCTTCCGTTTCTCGAACCGCGGATGGGAAGAATGGCCTCTTACCACGGAAAAGTACGTAACTTGGCTAAACGCCATTGATAAGAAAGACGAAATTATTAACCTGTTTATGGATTACGAAACATTTGGAGAACATCAATGGGTTGAAACGGGAATTTTCGAATTTATGAAAGCGTTACCAGGCAGGGTGCTTTCGGATACTGATTTCGAGTTTCTTACTCCTGCCGAAGCAGCTGCAAAACATCAGCCCATTGCTCCGTTGCACGTACCGTATCCAATTAGCTGGGCCGACGAAGAGCGCGATCTTACAGCATGGCTGGGCAACGAAATTCAGGACGAGGCGTTCGCAAGCCTTTATTCCCTAATCGATAAAATTTCGAGTATTGACGACCCCAACATTCAGCGAGACTGGAAATATCTTCAAACCAGTGACCATTTTTACTATATGTGCACAAAATGGTTTAGCGATGGCGATGTGCACAAATACTTTAACCCATACGATACACCATACGAAGCCTTTATCAACTTTATGAACGTGCTGAGCGACCTTAAACTAAGGATAAACGATGCAGAAAAAAACAAGCCAATTAATAGTAAAGAAATTAGTAGCCAGATAAAAGCATACCAAGAAAAAATAAAGGAGCTAATAGAGTTAAAGAAGGAAACCAGTACTCAAGAAAAACCCAAAGATAAAACACCTAGCAAAGCGAAATCTCCTCAAAAATCAGCAAAATCAAAACGTTGATTTACTGTTATTTAACGTAGGTAACACTTTACACTATAAATTATGAGCGAAAAACTATTACGCCCCGATTACCTTTTTGAGGTAAGCTGGGAAATTTGCAATAAGGTTGGAGGTATCCATACCGTTATATCAACCAAAGCCTTAACCCTTGTGCAGGAGCATAAGAATAATCTGATACTAATTGGTCCCGATATATTGCAGAATACCGAAAACAACCTAGAGTTTACCGAAGATCCACAACTGTTTTTAGCATGGAAGAATAAAGCCCTTGAAGAGGGTTTACGTATAAGAGTGGGTAGATGGAATATTGAGGGCAACCCTATTGTTGTTCTCGTTGACTTCACCGGTTTCTTTATTAATAAAGATGAGATTTTTAGAGAGTTTTGGGAAGAATACAAGCTAGACTCGCTGGCAGGACAATGGGATTATATTGAACCAGCACTTTTTGGCTATGCCTCGGGTAAGGTTATTGAGAGTTTTACAAAATTTCAACTAACCTATAGGCATCGAATTGTTGCGCAGTTTCATGAGTGGATGACAGGTACTGGGCTTCTGTATCTTAAGAAACATATGCCGCAAATTGGGACTATTTTTACAACCCACGCAACCGTTATGGGTCGAAGCATAGCTGGCAACAACCAACCGTTGTACAGCAATTTAAAAAAGTATAATGCCGAGCAAAAAGCTATTGAGTTTGGGGTTGTTTCAAAACAATCTCTAGAGAAAGCCGCTGCTACCGAGGCCGACTGCTACACCACCGTTAGCGATATAACCGCAAGGGAGTGTGAGCAGTTCCACGGTAAGAAGGTTGATATGGTTACACCCAACGGGTTCGAGAACAGCTTTGTACCTAAAGACGAAGAATTTAAACTTCGGCGAATTGAGGCAAAAGTTAAGTTTTACGAGGTTGCCGAAGCATTACTGGCACACGATGTTGCCAAAAACGCCCTTATTGTGGGCATAAGCGGACGATATGAGTTTAAAAATAAGGGGTTAGATGTGTTTATTGATGCTATGGCGGAGTTGAACAAATGCTCCGACTTAGAACGCGAGGTGCTGGCGTTTATACTTATACCCGCAGGGCACCATGGTCCGCGGAAGGATGTTTTTAAAAATCTTCAGGAAAAAGAAAATGAGAACGTTGTTGTACTAAGCAATACGCACATAACACACTATCTAAACGACCCCGAAGGCGACCCCATACTTAACCGATTTAAATCGGCAGGCCTTTTAAACTCAACGAACGATAAGGTTAAAATATTTTTTGTTCCATGCTACCTAAATGGTAATGATGGAATTTTTAATCTGCCCTACTGGGATACCCTAATTGGTATGGACATCTCCGTTTTTCCTTCATACTACGAACCGTGGGGTTACACACCTCTCGAAAGCCTTGCTTTTCATGTGCCTACAATTACAACAACCCTTGCAGGCTTTGGTTTATGGGTAAATACACATTTCAAAGAAGACCATAAAGGCATAATGGTAATTGAGCGCACCGACGACAACGATGCGTTTGTTGTTAACGAGATATCGAAAACAATTAAACTCTACGCAACCTTAGGCTTTGATGAGCAGGAGGTGTACCGGGAAAATGCGCTTGAAGTATCAAAAATTGCACTTTGGGAAAATTTAATAATACACTACAAAGAGGCGTACAACTTGGCTCTACAAAAAGTTGAGAAGCGAACTTTGCAGTTCATGGAGCAAGACCGAGTAGAACAGCTACCACATATCGAAAAAAAATTCCATGCTAATAAGCCCAACTGGGTTAGGCTACTTATTCAGAAAAACATTCCTGAAAAGCTCGCTGCGCTCGATGAATTATCAAAGAATCTATGGTGGTGTTGGAATCCCGATGCCATTGACCTATTTAGTTCAATTGATTTGGAATTATGGGAAGATTGCGAACACAACCCTATACTATTTCTAGATCAAATATCGCTTCATCAATATCAAAAACTTGAAAACGATGAAGAATTTATTGAGAAGTTAGCCAAAGTTCACAGCCATTTTAAGGAATATATGGGCAAAAAACTAGGGCGAAAAGGACCTAAAATTGCCTACCTAAGTATGGAGTACGGACTGCACAATAGTCTAAAACTGTACTCTGGAGGACTTGGTGTGTTAGCTGGCGATTATCTGAAAGAAGCCTCCGACCGAAATATCCCCATAATTGGTGTTGGGTTGTTTTATCGGTACGGCTACTTCACACAAAAACTCTCGTCAACCGGTCAGCAGCTTGCCTCGTACGACCAGCAAAACCTAGCGCAAACCCTTGCAATTCCGGTTCGAAACATAAACGGCAAATGGCTAAGTGTTAGTGTAGCCTTCCCAGGCCGATTGATTAACGCTCGCATCTGGCGAATTAATGTTGGTCGCACAGAGTTGTACTTGCTAGACACTGATTATGAAGACAATCAACCCCAAGACCGAACTATTACCCACCATCTGTACGGTGGCGACCTAGAAAATCGTTTTAAGCAGGAGATGATTTTGGGAATTGGCGGAATTAGGGCGCTCGATAAAATAGGAATTACCCCAAATCTATACCATCTTAACGAGGGGCATGCTGCATTCGCCGGCCTAGAAAGACTTCGGAAAATTAACCAGGACAACAAACTCTCATTTGACGAATCGCTCGAAATGGTAAGGGCTTCGAGCCTGTTTACTACACACACTCCTGTACCCGCCGGACACGACTCCTTTCCTGAGGCAATACTTCGCACATATATGGCACATTACCCAGAAAGACTTGGCGGTACCTGGAAACAATTTATGGATTTAGGTAAAATTAATCCGGGCGACGAAACCGAACGATTCTCAATGAGTTACCTCGCAGCTAACCTATCACAGGAGGTTAACGGCGTAAGCTGGCTTCACGGCGAAGTGAGCCGAAAAATGTTTGCCAACCTATGGCCAGGGTACTTCTCGAACGAGCTTCATATTGGGTATGTTACCAATGGGGTACACTACCCAACCTGGGCCTCGCCTATGATTCGAAAACTTATTGAGCCTCAGGTTGGAGAAAAAGGGTTCGACAATACCCCAGAATGGAGTAGTATAAACAATGCGCCCGATGACAAACTATGGGAAATTAGAAACCATCTTAGGCATCAACTTATTGAGCATATTCGTACCCGACTGGCAAATCCTCATATCGTAAAATTCGAAAGTCCTCGCCATATTGTTGAAATTCAAGAAAATCTTCGTGATGATGTGCTAACTATCGGCTTTGCCCGAAGGTTTGCAACCTACAAAAGAGCACATCTTCTTATTCGAGACCTCGACAGGTTAAATGAACTTGTAAATAACAAAGAGCAACCCATACAGTTTATTTTTGCTGGTAAGGCTCATCCTAACGATAAAGCCGGACAGGATATAATACGAAAACTAGTAGAGGTTAGCAAGATGCCACAATTTGTAGGAAAATTTTTATTCTTACAAAACTACAATATGGAGCTGGCTAAAAAGATGGTTCAAGGCGTTGACGTATGGCTAAATACTCCTACCCGACCGCTAGAAGCATCGGGTACTAGCGGAATGAAAGCCGTTATGAATGGTGGGCTGCACTTTAGTGTACTCGACGGGTGGTGGGTTGAAGGCTACAAACCAAATGCTGGTTGGGCTTTACCTATGGAAAAAACGTATTTACAACAGGAGTATCAAGATGAGTTAGACTCGGAACTAATATACTCTATCCTTGAGAATGAAATAGCGCCCAAATTCTATAATCGGGACAATACTAACACGCCAACCCAATGGATATCTTTCATAAAAAAATCCATATCCGAAATAGCATCCAACTTTACCTCTACCCGAATGATGGTAGATTATGAAGACAGATTTTACCACAAGCTGTACATTCGCTACGGTCGCCTAGCCGAAGAAGATTTTGAGCTAGCCAAACGAATAGCAGCTTGGAAAAGAGCAACATTACGCAACTGGGAAGGTTTGGAAGTAATAACTGCCGACCAATTCGACGCATCGAAACAAGCAATTATCTTGGGCAAAGAGTACACTTCGGAGGTAGTTTTAGATATAGGAAACCTTTTGCCTAGCGATGTTGGTGTAGAGCTGGTTATAGCTGAGTTAACGGACAATGCCGACACGATAGTTAAAGAGATCAAGGAGTTTGACTTAGAGCACGTTGAAGGGCAACGGGCAACCTACAAGCTGGCATTCACCCCAACCGAACCAGGGGTATACGAATCGGGCATTAGGGTATACGCAAAGCACAACGAGTTACCCAACCGTATGAACTTTGCACTTGTTCGTTGGATTTAACCTCCACATCTAAATTTCATTATCTAACCAAAAGAAGCCGAAAATATCGGCTTCTTTTGCTATTTTTGCAGATTGTTTGCAAAATATGAATATATATAAGAATATAGGAGAGATTAACCTGCTGCACCCTGCTATAACCATCGGGTTTTTCGATGGTGTACACCTAGGTCACTGTGCAATTATCGATACGGTTATACAAAAGGCAAAAAAATTTAATACACAAAGTTTACTCATTACGTTCTGGCCGCACCCAAGGGTTATACTAGGTAACGACCCCGATAAGCTGAAACTCCTTTCAACGCTCGAAGAAAAACAACAACTCATACAAGACAAAGGGATTGACAACTTACTTATTATTGAGTTTACGCCCGAGTTTGCTCATACTTCTGCCTACAATTTTTTAAACGAAACCATTTTCAACAAGTTGAAAGCATCGGCAATTGTACAAGGCTACAACAATGCTTTTGGGTATAAGGGACAAGGAAACTTCAACCTTATTAAACAACACGAATCGGATTTTGGGTACGAGTCAACCCAAGTGCAACCCATATCACTAAACGGAATTAATATAAGTTCTACAAAAATTAGGGAGGCACTGCAAGCGGGCAATCTCAGCTTGGCAAATCAAATGCTGAACCGCCCATATACAGTAGCAGGAATAATTGAAGGCGGCAAGCAAATTGGAAGAACAATTGGGTTTCCAACCGCCAACATTAGCCTAACAAATTTATCAAAGCAAATCCCAGCAAATGGGGTTTACGCTGTCTGGGTCGACTACGAGGGAGAATCCTACCCAGCAATGCTAAATATAGGCATAAAACCAACCATTGGAGACGGTTTGGAACGAACTATTGAAGCCCATATAATTAATTTCGACAAGGATATTTACAATCAAAAAATTAGTATTCGGTTTGTTGAAAAAATTAGAGAAGAACAGAAATTCGAATCGCTTAGCGCGCTACAAAACCAACTCGTTACAGATAGGAATACAGTGCTGAGGGTACTTACACATAAAAACCAGCTTATTTAGTCAGCTTATTCAACCAAACTAAAACCAATTTGTTACTTTTTCGTATACTAAATGTTATAAACTCAAACAATAAAATAGATGAATAACACCTTAACCGAAGTTTTGCCATACAAGGTAAAAGACATTACGCTAGCCGATTGGGGCAGGAAAGAGATAAGAATTGCCGAAAAGGAGATGCCAGGGCTTATGTCCATTAGGAATAAATATTCTAGCAGCAAACCCCTTAAAGGGGCGCGGGTAATGGGTTCACTACATATGACCATTCAAACTGCAGTGCTTATTGAAACACTTGTTGAACTTGGAGCCGATGTTCGTTGGGCCAGCTGCAACATCTTTTCAACACAGGATCACGCAGCAGCAGCTATTGCAGCAACGGGAGTTCCCGTATTTGCTTGGAAAGGCGAAACCCTTGAAGAGTACTGGTGGAGTACAATGCAAGCGCTATCATTTCCTGGCGGTAAAGGGCCTCACCTAATTGTTGACGATGGAGGCGACGCCACCCTGCTGATACATATGGGGTACAAAGCCGAAAATGACCCTAAAACAATTGAGAGAGAAGGAGAAACGATTGAAGAGAGGGAGATTCTCAAACTACTAAAAAACACCCTTGCACAAGACAACCAAAAATGGCACAGGATTGCCACCGAATGGAAAGGTGTTTCGGAAGAAACCACAACGGGCGTACATCGACTATACCAAATGATGGAGCGCAACGAGCTGCTCGTTCCAGCAATTAATGTTAACGACTCGGTAACAAAAAGTAAATTCGATAACCTATACGGATGCCGCGAATCTCTGGCCGATGGTATTAAGCGCGCAACCGATGTAATGATTGCTGGTAAAGCCGTTGTTGTTCTAGGCTATGGCGATGTGGGTAAAGGTTGTGCCAAAAGTATGCGCGCATACGGTGCACGAGTTATAATAACCGAAATTGACCCTATTTGTGCCCTGCAAGCATCAATGGAGGGGTTTGAGGTTAAACCCATTGAAGATGCATTGGATGAGGCAAACATATATATTACAGCCACAGGAAACCGCGATGTAATTACGCTTGAGCACCTGCTAAGAATGAAAGACCAAGCCATTGTTTGTAATATAGGGCACTTTGACAACGAGATACAGGTTGAAAAACTAAACAATGCCAAAGGCGTTCGCAAGGAAACTGTAAAGCCACAGGTTGACCAGTACTTCTTTGAAGACGGCAGGTCGATATTTATGCTTGCAGAGGGCCGACTGGTAAATCTTGGTTGTGCAACCGGCCACCCAAGTTTTGTAATGAGCAACAGCTTCACAAACCAGGTACTTGCCCAACTTGAACTTTGGGAAAAAGACCTAAAGGTTGATGTTTACCGCCTACCTAAACAGTTGGATGAGGAAGTTGCACGCCTTCACCTTGACCAGCTGGGAGTAAAACTAACCAAGTTAACTAAGCAACAAGCTGATTACATTGGAATTAAAGTTGACGGACCATACAAACCCGAGCATTACAGATACTAAAAAGCAATACCACGTACCGCATCTTCTTTAGAATTAAATACTAAGGCTTGCCTGCTAAACGCAGGCAAGCCTTTCAGATAGCACCACTTTTTACGCAAAATTTACGCAACCAAAACAAAAGGCGAAATGCAAAACGATATAAAATCGGCACTTGAGGTACTTCGAAACGGCGGACTAATACTCTACCCCACCGACACCATTTGGGGCATTGGTTGCGACGCTACCAATGCGGATGCAGTAAAAAAGATATATACACTAAAACAACGTGAAGATACTAGCAGTATGCTGGTTTTAATTGAAAACCCACGTTTTTTGGATACCTACTTACAAGAAGTACCCGAAATTGCTTGGGACCTTATTGAAGTATCGGACAAACCGCTTACCATTATTTACCCAAACGCTAAAAATTTGGCAAAAAACCTAGTTGCAGCCGATGGTAGCATAGGTATTAGGCTTGTTAAACACGCTTTCTGCGAGAAACTATTACAGGCTTTTCGGAAGCCAATGGTATCAACTTCGGCAAATATTACCGGGACCGCACATCCAAAAAACTTCAATGACATTGACCAACAAATTATTAATGGGGTAGATTTTGTTGTTCCTGAAATATATGACGAACGTAAAAACTCATCCCCCTCATCAATTATAAAGTTAGGAACAGGCGGACAAGTAAAAGTAATTAGAGAGTAAGCGCACCTCCCCTTTCAAGCTTTATTGGTCAAGTTGATAAAGAGATTACGTAAGAGCATCTTTAACCTTTTAAAAATTTACTTTAGAAATATGAATATTAACTGGATATTCTTAATTATTGGTGGTTTGTTCGAATCGGGCTTCGCTATGAGCTTGGGCAAAATGCAGCACACCTCTGGTGCAGAAAGATGGATATGGCTAGCATCGTTTGCTATATGCGTAAGTTTAAGTATGTGGTTGCTCTTTTTAGCTATGGGAGGGGAAAGACCAATTCCAACTGGCACAGCCTATGCGGTTTGGGCAGGTATAGGAGCAGTGTTTAGCGTTATACTGGGTATCATTTTATTCACTGAACCCATAACATTCTGGCGAATTTTCTTTCTATCTACACTAATTATTTCGTTGGTGGGGCTGCAAATTGTTAGTCCTACTTAAAAACCAAATTTATAGAACTATTCGCCTAAGTGCTCAATACATCCAATCCGCTTTCATACCTCTATAGTTAAAGGTATAAAAACGGATTGTTTAATGTTTAATTTCCTGTAAATTACCTATTCGCTAAATTCCAAACTCCCAAAAACAGCATCTTCGATGCATCTTCCATAATTTCGGGCGTAACGGTAAGTTGGGGCGTATCTTTTGGATGATGATAGTTAACTGGCTTCACCCTGTTGGTTGTGCTTACGCTTACCGCCTTGTAACCAGCCTTTAAGAAAACGGCAGCATCACTGCGCGGGCGGGTTCTCGGCATACGAGCGAGGGAAGTGGAGAAATCTCTATGTACAAAATCGTTGTTTGCCTTTTTAAATGGCTCCAAAATTTCTGGGTACGACTCACCGCCCCATAAGGCTAGCCCTGTTCCATTGCCAACCATATCAAGATTAATAAAGCATACCGTTTTTTCCTTTGGAAAAGTGGGATTGTTTACAAAGTAGTTGCTACCTATCAGTCCACTCTCTTCGGCACCAATAAAAATGAATGCAACCGAACGTTTTGGCTTTTCCTTAAGTTGCGAAAGGGCACGAGCAACCTCCATAATATCGGCAACTCCAGTGCCATTATCCAGCGCTCCGGGCAAATGCACACCAGGATTTCCTTGTCCATCAAGGTGCGCACCTATTAAAATTACCTCGTTTTTTAATTCTGGGTCGTTACCCTCAACTATCCCAATAATATTCGCAGTTTTATTATTAGAGAAATGCTTCGTACTGGTAACAATCCTGGCTGTTTTGTTCAACTTCATTGAAGATGGCTTCATCTTCTCGTGAATATTGTTTTTAGTTGCTTCGTAATCCTTGCCTGTTCCGTAAAAAAGGTCGTTTACAACCTCTGGTCCAATATGAGCATAAATCATCCCCTTTTGAAAGTGGATACTTGGGTTTGCAATGGTTCCAACGTATAGAACACCAGCAGCACCCTTCTCTAAAGCATTTTTAAATTTATACTGATGCAGGCTGTAAGGCACCCATTTCTCAACATCTGGATGGTCACTTTTAGCAGGCGATTCGGAAGCAAAAACCACAATTTTACCCTTAACATCAATCCCCTTGTAATCATCGTAACCTAGGTTGGGCGCAGTAATGCCAAATCCAACGTAAACCACTTCGGCTAAAACCTCACCCGAATCGGAGTTGCTGCCGGGGAAATACTGGTCAGGAATTGAATACTCTTTTTTAAGGGTATCGCCATTTTGGACTATAAAAAGTTCTACCGCACCAGCTGAATTAATTTGAGTGTAAGGGTGGTTAAACTCCTGAAGATATGAGTTTTTATCGCCTAAGGGTTTTACGCCCCATTGCTTGAGATTTTGAACTACCCAGTTGGCAATGCTATCGTATCCTGAAGAACCTGCGCCTCTACCCTCATATTTTGGGTGGCACATTTCATCTAAATAACCCATAAGCGTATGGCTCGAAATGCTATGGCTGGCATCAATTACCTCTTGCGGGTAGTTTTGGCCTATTGCCTGAAAACTAAATACAAGTGCAATAAGAAATAGCTGTAACTTTTTCATATTCATTTTCTTCCTTTGATTGCACGGGGTATGGTAAGGTTTAATTAAGCATTCTAATTGAGCCGCGAATGTAATAAATTGGCAAAATTCGTCCGCTACAAGATAAGCGCACTACTTTACACGTTTCCTCAATCCAAAATATTAGCAACCACCGCCGCAACCAGCACACCCCGATGCACTTCCGCATCCGTCCTCATCCATCGTATAATCTTCGCGAAGTACCAACGAAAGACCATCCCTAAACCACTGTATTATACCACCATCGAGGTTAAAAGCATTTGAATAGCCCTGATAACGCAATAAATTTACAGCCTTAACGCTGCGTACGCCATCGTTACACACTATGATTAAAGGCCTATCCTTGGACAACTCATCAAGCCTATCGGCCAATGCCAAAAGCGGTATATGCACAAACTCAACCGTATCATCAAAGTGAATAACCTCTAACTCCTCATCCTCGCGCACATCAACAAGTAGTGCGTTTTCATTTGCCACTGCATCGGCTGCCGACATAGGCTCAATATGATGAATTCCTTGTAGCGTAAAAGTTTGTTGTATTGGCGTTTCTGATGTTTTCATTTCTCTATTTTTATTTTGATACAAAGATACAACTTGTTAAAAAATTACCGCAACCTATATTGCTGAAACTTCCATAAAACTATGCTATAATTAGCAGTAATTCAATACAATAAGTTATATTATACATTTAAGTGATATTACTCAACAATTACACCCTAAGCGTTGCCGACGCTCTTAACGGATTTAACAATAACCCCAAGGCATCAATTATGCTATTGCAAGCTATATCAGCATTCATAAGCGCTTGGGTTGCTACTCCCTCGGCTTGCATAACGGCAATACCCAGCGCCGAGAGCTTAAGCATTAGGGCATCATTTGCTCCATTACCAATGGACACCACAGCTTGTGGGTTTAAACTGTTCACAAAATCGGCCTTCTGCTGCGCCTCATTACCGCTGTTTATAATGACTAAGCTAGTATTTGTATCAGCTAAATTCTGATGAGCCGAACCAAATGTATTGGCAGTAATTACGTGTACTTTCAAGTTAGCCGAAAGGGTTTCAATCAGTTCCTTAACGCCATCAATCAACTTTCCGTCTATGGCAAGCGTGCCGTTATAGTCGAGCACCAAATGCTCTAATAATAGCGTAAAGTCGTTAGAAATTTCAATTCTTAACATTCATCAAACTCATTAGTTAAATTAAATTGCGCCAAATACCATTCCGCTTATGGTCGCCATTATAACCACCAGTACAACGTAAACCAAGGTTTTTTGGGTTCCCATCACTCCCCGAATTACTAGCATATTGGGTAGCGATAACGATGGACCAGCCAGCAGCAATGCCAATGCGGGTCCTTTACCCATTCCCGATGCAATTAACCCCTGAACAATAGGCACCTCTGTTAGCGTTGCAAAATACATAAATGCGCCCACTATTGAGGCAAAAAAGTTTGAAAAAATAGAGTTCCCCCCAACCAAGCTGGATATCCAGCTGCTTGGAATTATACCAGCAATATTCGTGTCGTCGTGGGTTGAGCCGAGTAAAAAGCCAGCTACAATAACCCCCAATGCCAGCAATGGCAATATTTGCTTGGCAAAATCCCACGTGGCAAGGGTCCACTCCTTATTCTCATCATCTTTTTGAAGAGTAATAATACTAAGCCCTGTTATGGCCACGAGCATTGGTACAAGCGGACTTAAAGACCCACCAATATAGATTGATGAGAGAAAAGCAGAAGCCGCTGTTGCAACGGCAGCAGTAGCTACCCACCACCAATTAATTTTAAGAATTTTAATTAGAGAATAAACCAATCCCAATCCAAAAACACTAGTGATATACCACTTGTTGCTCCATATAAAGAACCAGAGCCCACTGGTCTCATCGCTTGAGGGTTTGCCCCAGTTGGCAAAAACCAATATCAGCACAAGAATAAAAAAGTGGAAAGAGGTTTGCCACATAGGCCTGCTCTCGGGTGGGAGCTGAATATTCATCTGCTCTTCCCTCTTCACTTTCTCTTCCTTACGATAAATTAGCGACATAATACTACCAATAACAATGGCAAAGGTTACAGCACCAATAACACGTGCAACACCCATTTCGAAACCCAGAATGCGGGCAGTTAGTACAATGGCCAAAATATTAATGGCTGGGCCCGAATATAGAAAAGCTACGGCTGGGCCTAACCCCGCACCACGTTTATGAATGCTTGAGAATAGCGGCAGGATTGTGCAGCTGCACACAGCCAGGATTGTTCCAGAAACCGACGCCACCGTGTAGGCTAACCATTTTTTTGCATTGGCTCCAAAATATTTTAACACAGCACCCTGACTAACAAATACTGCTATTACCCCAGCAATAAAGAATGCTGGCAGTAGGCACAACACCAGATGCTCCTGTGCATACCACTTGGTTAGGTCGAGGGTGGCATCAACCGCCGTGCGAAAACTTGCACTATTTATTGGCATAAAAAATGCCAGTGCAAAGAAAAATATAATCCAGAGTAGGATTTTAAACTCTTTTTTTGCTTCCATTATTTTAATTTTAAAAATACACCACAAAAATGTAGTAAACACCAACCATTATAAAGATTAGCGCAACCACCCTTCGAAACCATTTTTCGAAGGTTTTAATGCTATTATAGAACTTGCCAATGCCCGAAACGCTAAAAGCTAGTATCCACGCTATAATTACTACGGGCAAACCCGTTGCAAAGGCAAACACAATGGGAAGAAAATATCCCATTTGAGCTGTTACGGAAAGAGGGATTAATCCGCCAAAGTAAAGAACACCGCTGTACGGACAAAAAGCCAATGCGAAAACTATACCCAGTAGCAAAACACTCCACGCTCCGCCTTTATTTGCCTTTTGCTCAGCACTAGCCGAAATGCGCCCTGACACAGAGAAATTTAACTTTATTACATCAAGCATTAGTACCCCCACAACAATTAAAAAGGGACCAATGAACATCTCGCCATATGCACTTACCAGTTTTTGTACCTTGTAAATGCTTGCCCCCTGTTTTAAAATGGCTATTAAAATAATTCCCAGAATTGAATAGCTAATAACCCGACCTAAAGTGTATAGCAAGCCGTTTACGAAGATTTTATTCCTATTATCAATATCCTTGCTAATATAGCCTATGGCAGTAATGTTAGTGGCCAAAGGGCACGGGCTTATTGCTGTCATTAATCCTAGCAAAAAGGCAGTGAAAACTGGAAACTGTGAATTCTCCACAAGGGTTTGTAAAAAGTCCATTAACAATTGTATTTACTGGGTTTTCTATTTTAACGAGTACTATTTATTTAGATATTTTTCAACCTCAACAACAATTGCTCCTTTCAAATCATCGGGATTTCTTACGGCATTTGCAAAGGCAACATCAGTAAGGTTAATAAAACTTTCTCCTGCAACAACGAAAAGGCTGCTGTTTGCCACCTCATATTTTTGAGCTATAGCTTCATTCGCTTTATCTGAGTAGTCCAACTCCATAAACCTAACATCAGCATTTTTAGCAAAATTTTCGTTGATTGTTTCTTCGGTTACTTTCTGAATAGCCAAACAAGTTTTACAGCGTTGTTTTCCGTGGAAATAATAAACCACAACCTTTGCCGTTTGAGCTATTTCTGTGTTTTCAGATTTTGCCCTCTGCTTTTCTTGCGAACCTCCGCAGCTTATTAGGGTAAATGCAAATATGAAGAGTGCAAGAACAAATACGATATTTTTCATCCTATAAATTTTTCGGTTTTAACATCCTCTATTATTACAATTATTTTGGCTCGCTATTTTTGCTAATAACCTCTTTCAACTCACCAATATTTGGCACTCTGCCAGAAACAACAACCTTGCCGTTAACCACCAATGCTGGCGTGCGCATTACCCCATAGTTCATAATTTTTACAATATCTTCCTCTTTTGTAACATTGGCGCTAACACCAAGTTCCTCAACTGCTTTGCGTGTGGCCTCTTCAAGTGTTTTACACTTTGGGCAGCCAGTCCCAAGAACGATAATTTCCATAGTTTTGATTTGTTTAGTAGATTGTTTTGATTTGAATAACGAATACTGAACACAGAATTTCGAATGATGAAGTTTGGTTTGGATTGGGCGTTGCCTTTTATGCATTGTCCACTCGTTCTCCCATTACTTCGATATTCATTATTCATTATTCAGCGTTCATCATTTCTTTCTTTCCAATATTTATCACCCAAAAAACTCCTCCATCATCCGCTTTGCCTCTTCCCAGTTCTCCTTTTTTAGGCAGTACTTTATTTTAGGAGGATTAAATTCGCCCTGAATTAGCTCTGCCTCCTTCAGCTCATTTAGATGCTGAGAAAGGGTGCTGCGTGCTATGGGCAAATCATCGGCAATGTCGCCGCTGTAGCAACAACTCTGGTTCGAGAGAATTTCAAGAATTTGAATTCTTACAGGATGACTTAGCGCTTTTGCATACCGTGCCAGTTTTACCTGCGTTTCTGTGTACTTCTTTTTTGTCATATTCGATGCAATTAACATTTCGCAATGTTACGAAATGTTTTCATTTCGCAAAAGCACGAAATGATTTTTTTGACGAAAAAATTATTGAACCATTGGTATCGTTTACGGTTTATCTTAAAAATAACGATTAATGAAAAACTGGAACGAACTTAAATACACCATCTATCCCATTTTAAGTAACAATGAGATTGCAGAAGGCGCATACATACTGAGTATTAAAAGAGGGTTTAACTTTTTAGCGGGACAAGTTGTTGGACTAGGGGTATCGCCTGATATTCCGCCCCGACTCTACAGCATTGCCAGCGGCGAGAATGACGAGCTAATTGAGATACTCTACACCGAAAAATCGGGTGGAACGTTAACTCCAATGTTATCAGGCTTAAAAACGGGTAGTAATATTATGGTATCGGAGCCAATTGGAACATTCACCAACGTGTCCGACAATGCAGTTTACATTGCTGCGGGTACCGGCATAGCGCCATTTATATCAAAAATTAAGTCCAAAAAGGGCAAAAACCCCATACTAATTCACGGCGTTAGCTATCCCGAATATTTCTACTTTAACGATTATCTAGAGAAAAATTTAGGGCGAGAATACATTCAATGCTGTTCCCGCTGTCCTTCGGACGAGTTTTTTCAGGGACGCGTTACCCGCTTTTTAAACGAATGGAAAGGCATACACCCCGACCAAAAGTATTACCTTTGCGGAAGTGCCGAAATGGTAGTTGATACCCGAGATACACTTATTGCTCGTGGTGTGCCGTTTGCAAACATTAATGCGGAAATTTACTTCTAAATAAAAATGGCTTAAAACGGTATGTTTTAAAGCCATATAAGGTTCGCGGCACTCTATTACTAGTTAACATAAAAACAAGCGAAGTAAACTAAAATAAAACAAAGAATATGACAATAAGAATTTTCACTATCGCAATGCTAACAGTATTTCTTTTAAATTCTTGTAAAGAAACACCAAAGCAAAAAAACGTAGAAACAGCAGCAACAGCAGCAACTAAAAAAGTTGCCGATGATATTGTAACAACTTCGACAACCGATAAAAACGGAACAGTTTTAGAAATATCATTTAACAATACGAAAGGAACTGCAACCCTAAACTTTAAAGGAGAAACCATTGAATTGGTTCAACAAAAATCGGCATCGGGAATTTGGTACGAAAATGAAAGCTACGAATTAAGGGGAAAAGGGAACGATATAGACTTAAAGAAAGATGGGAACTTGGTGTTTACCTACAAAGACGAGATTGTTAAAACTTCGCTAAAAAATAAAGAAGGGCAAACTCTCGATATGACTTTTAATAACTCAACAAATCGAGCAAAAATTTATTTAAACGGAGGCGAGCAAATTGAGCTAGTTGGGCAAAATCCCGCGTCGGGAATTTGGTACAAAAACGACCATTATGAATTAAGAGGGAAAGGTGAAAACGTAGAGTTAACCAAAGACGGAAAAATAGTATTTAAAAACTAAACCTGAGGATTATATCATAAAGTGTGCAAGCAAAAACGGGGCGAAAGCCCCGTTGCGGAAAACCAAAAACCAAATCACTTAGAGCCATAAATCGACTGTCTATATTCAATTCCCCATTTTGCCAGCTCGTCAATAAGCGGTGCGAGGGTGGCTCCATATTCTGTAAGAGCATATTCAACAGTTATTGGTTTTGTATCCATAACCGTTCGGCTAACTAGGTGGTTCATTTCCAAATCCTGGAGTTCTTTAGAGAGCATTTTAGTCCCAATTCCCTCCACTTCTCGCAACAAATCCATAAAGCCTAACTTATTGCCCTCTATAAGTGTTCCCAAAATATGGAACTTCCATTTTCCAGATAAAATACTCATCGTATCACTAATGGCTTGCATCCTAACCTGACAAATGGGCGTATCGTTTACTACTGCTCTCTTTTTCATTAATTTAAATTGATATAAAAGTGTAAAACCTATTACCAAACACTCAAGGCAGCTTCCCACAGGAAACCACTTTCTAAAAGGAAATCAGTGTCAAATATATACTTAATTTACCATATATTTGCATTATTAAGAACTATAAAAAGAGCAAAACTATGAATAAGAAAACAACAAAAGATAACCCGCTAATATGCGACATAGAAACAGGAATGTGCGAAAACACAAGCAACGAGGCAAAAGACTCAACCGCTAAAATGGCGCAAACTGATATAAATAAAGTAAGGTTAATTTACTTTACCGACCCAATTTGCTCATCTTGTTGGGGCATTGAGCCACAGCTGCGCAAACTGAAGTTAGAATATGGGGAACATATTGACATTGAATACAGAATGGGTGGGCTACTGCCCGACTGGAATTACAATAGCGGAGGAATTAGTAAACCAGCAGATGTTGCTGAACATTGGGACGAAGTAAGTGTTTACTATGACATGCCCATTGATGGTGATTTATGGTTGGAAGACCCTCTCAACTCGTCTTACCCGCCCTCTATCGCTTTTAAAGCAGCCCAATTACAAGATGAGGACAAAGCGGTTCTGTTTATGCGAGAAATGCGAGAAATGATGTTTTTAAAGAAGAAAAACCTTGCAAAATGGGAGCACATAGCAACTGCAGCTGAATCCGTAGGGCTTAATGTTGAACAGCTGAAATCAGATTTTGAAGGAAAGGCAAAAATACTATTTGAAGAAGATTTAAAAATAGCAAGAGAATATGGTGTAAGAGGTTTCCCTACTATTTATCTTGTAAACAACGATGGCAATAAAGAGGTTGTTTATGGCTCAAAGCCTTACGCTCTATACGAAGCAGCTATCCTTAAACTTGATGCTACCATTATTAAAAGTGAGTACAGCAAAAGTTGGGAAACGCTCTTCTCAAAGTACGCTTCACTTACGGCAAAGGAATTTTCCGTACTTTCAGGAACACCAAGAAACGAAAGTGAAGATTTATTGAATAAACTTTCCGACGATGGAAAGTTAGAAAAAACGACCACAAAAAATGGGTCTATTTGGTTAACTAAATAACAACAAAATTATGAAAAAGTACAATATTGCAGTTTTTGTAGGGAGTCTTCGCAAAGAATCCTTCAACCTAAAAACAGCCAAAGCAATGATAGCGATGGCACCAGAATCATTATCACTTAAAATAGTAAACATAGCAGAACTCCCTATGTTTAATCAAGACCTAGAAGAAACTCCGCCAAAAGAGTGGGTATCATTCCGAGAGCAAATTGCCGCTGCCGATGGGCTCCTTTTCCTCACAGCCGAGTATAACCGCTCAGTGCCTGCTGTTCTAAAAAATGCAATTGATGTAGGCTCTCGTCCTTACGGTCAAAATTCGTGGAACGGAAAACCTGCTGCCATAGTAAGTGTGTCCATTGGCAATATCAGCGGTTTTGGTGCTAATCACCACTTGCGCCAATCGCTAGCATTTGTAAACGTGCCCACTATGGCACAACCAGAAGCTTACCTTGGGGGAGCAGCAGCCCTTTTTGATAACAAGGGAAATCTGACGAATGATGCTACTAAAGACTTCCTAAAAAACTTTATGGCAGCCTTTGAAAAGTGGGTTCATACCAATGCGCAGCAATAGCAGTAGCAAATAAAACATAAATTGCCTCTTGCAATGTCAAACATCAAACTGATAATAGAAGAAAGAGCCGCCAGCATAGGAAAGTTTATGGTGGGGCGTTTGCTACCCTTTCGGCAAAAGCGAATGGTGGGACCCTTTATTTACATTGACCATATGGGTCCTGTTAAGCTAAACGGGCAAGAAAATTTCGATGTGCTACCGCATCCGCATATTGGTCTTTCAACCCTTACTTTTTTATTTGAGGGAAGCATTATGCACCGAGATACCTTGGGTAATAAAGTTGAAATAAAACCTGGCGCTGTTAACTGGATGACAGCAGGAAAAGGGATTGTGCATTCTGAACGTACTCCTGAATATTTACGAAACTCAGAAAAAAACATTCACGGTTTGCAAATTTGGGTGGCATTGCCAAAAGAGCTGGAGCAAATGGAGCCCGAGTTTTTTCACATTGAACAGGAGCAAATTCCCAGTTGGACAGAAAACGACCTCCATTTCAAATTAGTGGCTGGCGAAGCCTTCGGCAAAAAATCGGAAGTACCAGCTTATAGCAAGCTCTTTATGATTGAGATAAAAAGCATATCTAAGCACGCTGTAAATATCGGAGATCAACTTTACGGCGAAGCGGGCTTGTATATTCTTGAGGGAAGTATTGAGAGTGAGGGAAATGTGTATCAGTCTAACCAGCTACTGGTGGCAAAAGACAGCAATTTATGCCAGTTTACCATTGCCGCAAACAGCACCATTTATATTTTTGGCGGCGAGCCTTTTCCCGAAGAACGGTTTATTGACTGGAACTTCGTTTCATCGAGCAAAGAGCTTATTGAAGAAGCCAAGCAGAAATGGAAATCACAATTATTTCCTGAAATTGAGGGAGACGAAACTGAATTTATCCCTTACCCATCATTCAATAAAAACAGAACCTAATTGCTTTACTAAAAGGGTGATTGCTAGCAATACACAAAAAAATAGGGAGATTTTGCTAATTTCAAGGTTTATGGCATTTACAAAGTTCGCTAAATATAAAATATGGCATTTAAGGAAAAATCTAAAAGTGAAATATTTATATTTAGCGAATTATTAAACCGAAACGAAAGTGCTTACTATTTACCTACGTTTCATATTTACCCATAAATGAACAAAAAACCACTATTTGGACTTACCCTGTCCCAGCTAACAGACCTTGTGCTAACCGAGGGGTTACCCAAATTTACTGCAAAGCAAATAGCCGACTGGCTTTACAAAAAGGATATTGACAGCATCGACCAGATGACCAACCTTTCAATTGATGCACGCACAAAACTTAGCGAGAAGTATCGAATTGGATTGGTAAAACCCTCGAAGGTTGCCGAATCGGCCGATGGAACAAAAAAGTATCTTTTCACTACCGAATCGTTAAAGTTTGTTGAAGCAGCATATATCCCCGATAACGATAGAGCAACGCTCTGCGTTTCGTCGCAAGTGGGGTGCAAAATGGGGTGTCTTTTCTGTATGACGGGTAAGCAGGGCTTTCAGGGAAATTTGTCAGCGGGCGAAATAGTAAACCAGCTACGTAGCATCCCCGAGTGGCATAAGGTAACCAACATAGTATATATGGGTATGGGCGAGCCTTTGGACAATCTGGATAATGTGCTTAGCTCACTTGATATATTAACTGCCGATTGGGGTATGGCAATGAGTCCACGTCGTATTACGGTTTCGTCCATCGGCGTAAAGCCTGCAATGGTTAAGTTCCTAGAATTGAGCCAATGCCATTTGGCAATAAGCCTGCATAATCCCTTCGACGAGGAGCGCCGTGCGCTTATGCCCATTGAGAATGTTTACCCCATACAGGATGTAGTTGACGAGATTAGGAAGTACGATTTCTCTGGACAAAGACGTGTTTCATTCGAATACATTATGTTTGAAGGGCTAAACGATACACCAGTTCACGTAAAAGGAATGGTAAAACTACTCAAAAACCTCAACTGCAGGGTAAACCTAATCCGCTTTCATCCTATCCCCAATAGTCCGCTGAAAGGTTCGCCCGATGAGCAGATTTTCAAGTTTCGGGATGCCCTAACATCCAAAGGGATTTTTACTACCATACGCGCCTCGCGCGGACTGGATATTCAGGCAGCTTGCGGGTTACTTTCAACAAAAGAGTTACAAAAAAAGGACAACCAATAAGTGGCATAGGCTTTGCAATTAAGCATTATCAATATTTTTTGCCTAAATTTGAATAAATAAACGAAAAGACCATATGAAAATCACAACAGTAACTCTAGCTTGCTTACTTCTAGTTGGCACTACCACTGCACAAACAACCCAATACACTGCCTCAGATGCAAATAATTTTGCACTCGAAGCATACAAACAATTTGCTAAAACAGATAACAAGAATATGTTTTTTTCGCCAATTAGTATTAATATGGCAATAGGAATTACCTATGCTGGGGCTAAAGGCGAAACCGAAAAGCAAATAGCTAGCGTATTTAATTTCCCCGAGAATACCACAAAATTTCATAAGAGTATGGGGACTCTGCAAGAAAACATTTTAGAAAAAGCATCCGAAGGGGTAGAAATATCATTAACCAACCAGCTTTGGGCCGACCAGAACTATAAATTCAGATGCCAATATCTTCGGAAAGCAAAAAAATGCTATAAAGCCCCAGTTAAAAGGCTCGATTTTTATTCGAACCTAGATGAGAGTCGTATTAGCATAAATAATTGGGTAGAAAAGCAAACCCACGAGAGAATAAAAGACCTTCTGCCAGAAGGGTCAATTTCAAAACAAACAAAAATGGTAATTACAAATACCATATACTTTAAAGGGCAATGGGATAAGCAATTTATTACAGAACACACTCAGAACGAGAATTTTACCACAATTAGCGGCGAGCAGGTTAAAACACCCACTATGAACGCCAATACCAGCCTACGAATGTACCAAGGCAACAGCCTTAAACTTGTTGAACTTCCATACGCAGGCAAACAGTTCTCGATGCTGGTATTGCTCCCCAATGAAGGAACTCCACTTGCATCTATTGAAAAAGAGCTAAGTATAAAAGAGCTTAACCATTATATTAGCTTAATGACCGAATCGGACGTAAGAATATCCCTACCTAAGTTTAAGTTTGACGCAAGTTACAAGTTAAAACAAACCCTATCGGAAATGGGAATGCCCCTTGCCTTTAGCAACGCTGCCGACTTTACAGCAATGTCCAGAAAAAAAGATTTAAAAATTGACGAAGTGTTCCATAAGGCTTTTGTAGAAGTTTCGGAAGAAGGTACCGAGGCTGCAGCAGCAACGGCAGTGGTTATAGTACGTAAAACAGCTATTATGAACAATGAATTTAGGGCAAACCGACCCTTTATATTTTTCATTCGTGAGAACGAGAGCGGAAACATACTATTTCTTGGACGCATAACTAACCCTCAAATGTAATTTTATCCGTGAGTAAGCATATTGCGAACCTTATTGAACAGGGTGAGCATCAGCAGCTCGATTTTAAGCACTCTATTTCCGATTCAAAAAAAATAGCACGCTCGCTGGCTGCCTTTGCTAATACTGATGGGGGAACCCTTTTAATAGGTGTTAAAGATAACGGTAATGTGTCGGGGGTAAACTCCGACGAGGAATACTATATGCTCGAGGGAGCTGCCCAATTATACTGCAAACCCGAGGTTAAATTTCAGGTTACCCCTTGGGAAATAAATGGGAAAGTTGTGCTTGAAATATACGTCAGACCCGATTCAAAGCATTTATACAAAGCACCCGATAAGACAGGAAAATGGAAAGCCTACTTCAGGATTCACGACGAAAATATGGTGGCGTGGCCACTGCAAGTTAAAATTTGGAAAGCCATTCGGTACCGCAAGGCTATTATACTTAGTTTAACCCAGCAAGATCAAGATCTTATTGAATATATAAAAGATAACGAAAAAGTTACTGTTGACGAGTGTAGTCGAGCAGCATTTATGTCGTACCGCGAAACCGAGAAAAGGCTTATCAACTTAGTGGTTTTGGGCGTTGTCGATTTTAAATCAACCTATGAAGGTGTTTTTTTTAAGATTACTCCATAACTTCTTTATATAAACCATCCTCGTCATCTCGAACGAAGTAAGACATCATATTTTGTGTAATAGCATTATCAAGTCACACGAAGCAACCTCGCAAATTATTGTAAAAGAATTAGAAAAGGTTTTTTATGGCGAAGTAAATGCGTAATTTTGCACCCTTTTTCAAATCATTATTAAAACAACCATAATTTATGATTACCGTTTCAAATCTAGGTATTCAATTCGGCAAGAAATTTCTTTTTCAGGACGTAAATTTAAAATTTTTACCCGGTAACTGCTATGGCATTATTGGGGCAAATGGTGCTGGTAAATCAACCCTCCTACGCCTTATTTCGGGCGATTTAGACTCAACCCGTGGGTCAATTAGCCTTGGCTCGGGCGAAAGGTTTTCGGTACTAAAACAGGATCATTTTGCATTCGACGAGTATACCGTGCTAAACACGGTACTTATGGGGCACAGCGTTCTCTGGAAAATTATGCAGGAGAGAGACGCAATTTACACCAAGCCCGATTTTAATGACAAGGATGGCATTAAGGCCGCTGAGTTGGAGAACCAGTTTGCCGAAATGGAGGGCTGGAATGCCGAGAGCGATGCTGCAGCGCTACTTAGCGGCTTGGGAATTAAAGAGCATCAGCACTTTAAGTTTATGAACGAGCTTAGCGGAAAGGAGAAGGTTCGAGTTCTGTTGGCTCAGGCACTTTTTGGAAAACCCGATAACCTTCTGCTCGATGAGCCTACCAACGATCTCGACCTAGAGACCGTAAGTTGGCTCGAAAATTACCTATCGAATTTTGAGAATACCGTTTTGGTGGTTTCGCACGATAGGCACTTTTTAGATTCGGTTTGTACACATACTGTTGATATAGACTTTGGTAAGATAAAGCAGTTTGCTGGCAACTACAGCTTCTGGTACGAATCGAGCCAGTTGGCACTGCGCCAACAGCAACAGCAGAACAAGAAAGCTGAAGAGAAGAAAGCCGAACTGCTCGAATTTATTCAGCGTTTTAGCGCAAATGTGGCAAAATCAAAGCAAACAACCAGTCGCAAAAAGATGATTGAAAAACTCAACTTTGAGGACATTGAGCCATCAAGCCGCAAGTATCCAGGCATCATTTTTACACCCGAACGCGACCCTGGCAATAGAATTCTTGAGGTGAAAAACTTAACCAAAAGTGTAAACGGGGAAGTACTTTTCAAAAACTTAAGTTTTACCGTTGAGAAAGACGAAAAAATCGTATTTCTCTCACGCGATCATCGCAGAATGACTGCCCTATTCGATATCATAAACGGAGTTTCTAAAGCCGACTCTGGGACATATGAGTGGGGACAAACCATAACCAATTCATACTTACCGCTCGATAACTCACAATTCTTTAGCAAGAAAATGACTTTAGTGGATTGGTTAGGACAATTCTCGCACGATACGAGCGAAGCTTTCTTGCGCGGCTTCTTGGGCAAAATGCTATTCTCAGGCGAAGATATTTACAAAAACTGTACGGTCCTCTCAGGTGGCGAAAAGCAGCGCTGCATGATTGCCCGTATGATGCTTATCAACGCCAATGTACTGGTAGTTGATACGCCCACAAACCATCTTGATTTAGAGTCGATACAAGCTTTCAACAACACGTTAACGCGGTTTAAAGGGAATATTCTCATGGCCTCGCATGACCATGAATTTATTCAAACCGTTGCAAATCGTATAATAGAGATTACTCCAAACGGTACAATCGATAAAATTATGGAGTACGACGATTACATTACGGATGATAAAATTAAGGAGTTGCAAACCTCAATGTATATGTAACACCCTTTATGTTGAATTGACAAAAAAAAGGCAAGGCGCACCTAAGGTTGCGCCTTGCCTTTTTTATTAATTTTAGGTGTAAACCACAAATCAATTATCTAACCATCTCCTACCCTAATAACACTCTAGGTTTTTCCATTAAAGTCTTCAGTAATGCTTTCAATATAGATTGGAATTAATTGTTCACATCCCACTGTGTGCAATACGTGTGTTTTGAAAAACTATCCCAAAATAACACCCACAATTGTGGCCGAAAGCAACGAGGCCAAAGTTCCTCCCAGAAGTGCCTTCATACCATATCGCGACAGGAGTACCCGTTTGTTTGGAGCCAATGAACCAATACCACCTATTTGGATACCTATTGATGCAAAATTGGCGAAACCACAAAGCATATAGGTTGCCATAATAATCGATTTTTCTGAGGCAAACGCACCAGCAGACTTAAGTTCTGCAAGGCTAACATAACCAATAAACTCAGTCATTATTAACTTCTCGCCCAAAAGCCTACCAACTAGCGTAATATCCTCCTTTGCTACCCCAATTAACCACATTACGGGGGCAAAAGTGTAACCAAGTATAAACTCAAGCGACAGCGAATTGTACTGCCCATTGGTAAACGAAGCAATTACACCGTTTAGGTTAGTCCAGTCGCCAATTTTTTGTACTGTGAAGTTAAACATGGCAATAAACGCAATAAATACTAACAACATTGCAGCAACGTTAACCGCTAGTTTTAGCCCTTCGCTCGTTCCGTTAGAAATAGCATCGAGCACATTGCTCCCAATTTTCTCTCTTGGAACCTCAATATGGGTACTAATTTTTTGATCCTGAGGAACAAGTATTTTTGATATAACCACCGCACCGGGCGCGGCCATTATTGATGCGGCTAAGAGATGCTTTGCAAAAATAAGACGCTGAACCGGATCGTCGCCACCTAAAAAACTGATATATGCTGCCAGTACGCCACCGGCGAGGGTTGCCATGCCACCAACCATTACAAGCAGCATCTCTGAATTGGTCATTTTATCTAGGTAGGCCTTAATCATTAGGGGCGATTCGGTTTGTCCTAAAAAAATGTTCCCTGCAACTGATAGGCTCTCTGCACCAGTAAGTTTCATAGCTTTGGTCATAACCCAAGCCAATGCCCACACCACTTTTTGTATTATTCCAAAGTAAAAAAGCAAGCTGGTTAGGGCCGAGAAAAAGATAATCGTAGGTAGCACCTGAAATGCAAAAACAAATCCAAAAGTGTCAACATTTAAGAATCCAGGAAAAAGGAATTCAGTGCCCGCTTTCGAAAAATCGAGAACTTTCACGAATACTTTACCAAAAAAATCGAAGAACATTTGTACGGGCGGAAACTGCAAAATGGCAACGGCTAGGAGTAGCTGAATACCTATTCCGATAAGTACAATACGCCATGAAACGGCTTTCCTATTCGCACTAAAAAGATAGGCTATGCCTATTATTACGAACATTCCAAGCAAACCGCGCAAAAGGGTAACAAGGCTAAAATTAAATGGTTTTCGGTCAACAACTAGTTGTCCCATTGCCAATGCATTATCGTCAGCAGAAATTGGTGCTTGCTGAAGCTGAGTTACAGTCGAAGTGGTAAGGGTGTCACTCGGAACAGTATCAGTTTCGCTGGCAACAACCACGGCGCCCATTGCAACTATGCAAATAGCAAGGGCATACAAAATCTTTTTTACCATAACTTTTAGGTTAGGATCGTTTAGTTATTTCATCGCGTATGCGTGAGGCCCGCTCGTAATCTTCTTTCGAAACGGCATCTTCGAGTAACATATTAAGTTCTTCTGTTGACAATTGTTTTAGAGCTTCCAGCTCGCTATCCCGCGTTGAAATATCCTCCTCCTTTGAAGGCGCATCAGTTTCAGTCTCCTCCACATCTAAAACAATTCCTGCTCTGTTTATTATATCATTGGAAGTAAAAATCGGGCATCCAAATCTAAGGGCAAGCGCAATAGAATCTGACGTACGGGCATCGATAAAAATCTCTTTACCCTCATTATTACATCGTAATTTCGAAAAGAAAACACCCTCTTCGAGCTTGTATATTTGTACATCAAGTATTTCAATACCAAAAGATTTTGCAAAGTTTAAAAACAAATCGTGTGTAAGCGGACGAGGTGGCGTTAACCCCTCTAGCTGAATGGCAATGGCCTGCGCCTCAAACCCTCCTATTATTATGGGAATTCTTCGTTTCCCTTCCTCCTCACTTAGCACAAGAGCGTATGCTCCCGACTGGGTTTGGCTATATGAAATCCCCAACACGTTTAGTTTTACCTTGTTCATGAAAATTGTATGCTTTTGTAAAATTCTACCTTTAGAACTGACAATGTACAAACCTAGTTTAATTTGTGAAATATTACAAGAACTGAAACCTTACGCAGCACATTTTGTTCAGTTTTCTTTTTAAACACCACTTAGCATACTACAAATTAAGCCTAATCCGCTAATTACTAACATATAAAAATGAACCGGTTTTAGTTACTTTATATTCTTTTAGAGGATACCCTTTGGATGACTGACCACCACTCGAAAAAGTATAAACTGCCTTACAAACGGGGCAGGTTGCAGTACCTGACGCCCCTTTGTCATCGAGAACAATGGCAGTAGGCTTATCAATATGCTGAGGGCAAGTGGCATCAAAAGCGAAAAAATTATCAAATGAACGATAAATAATTACTCCACTGTTGTTGTAACCTTGATTTTTCACTATTATGGCATTGTTATCAGCCTGCAAGTTACTATATAGTGGCAAATCAATATTAATGCTAAAATTAACATAAACATCAGGCACAATGCGCGGAGCCTCCTCAACACATGAGAACATAAAGAAACCTAAAAATACTAATATTATTTTCTCTAAATTTGTAACCATACAATTATTTTTTACAAAGGTACAATTGCATTTAATAACAACCGTATTATTTATAAAAAAGTAATCCTATGCGATTAAATCAACAACCTTGTTTTATCAAAGTATTTCGTATATTTGTAATAATAGCAGTTATTGCAACAACTACTATTTCATGTGGTCGAAAAGCAATGCCATCGGGTGTTGAACAAGGATTATTAAGCAAAAAAAGTCACAAATCTGAAATCCGAAAACGCGAACGCATTGCAAAACGGTCTGCTAAAGAAACGGCAAAACTTGAACGGAAAGCAAAAAAACCGTCACAAACAGCAAAGAAAAAATCTTTAAAAGCTCAAAAAAAAGCAGTTGCTAGGCAAATTAACATCCAAGCTCCAGAGACTAAAAAGCGGATGAAAGAAAACCAGAAGTATACAAAGAAGAACAATCCCCCAAATAGAACCTTTTGGGAAAAATTAATGTTTTGGAAAAAAAGATTTTAGAATATGGATTTTGACAGCATTATATACATTATAATTGCCATTGTTATAGCAGTGGTAAACGGTGCTCTGCAGAAAAAGAAAAAGGCTGCGGCTAAATCTCGTGTTTTGGTAAACAAACCACATCAACAAACAAATGAAATAAGCCCCGAGCTAGAAAACCAGCCATACGAAATGGATACTGAAGAGCCAATAGATCCGCTCGAAATTTTATTTGGACAGAGCGAATACGTTGAACCAGACATTTACAAAACTAAGACTACAGTAAAAACAGAGCCCGCAGAAAGGGATTTAGTAAAAGCTGAAGCAACTAAAATGGCCGATTTCAACAATAAAAAAACGCATAAAAAAACGCGTGAGTTTGCCAGTTTTATACATGAAAAGAATTCCTTCGATTTTGAAGAGGACAGCATTGCCAGCACCTCGATTGGTAACGTACTAACGGAAGAGGAGGAAGAGCAGGCAGTTTTGGCCAACACATCAGATTTTAGTAAAAATTTCAATGCCAAAGATGCGATTCTATATTCAGAGATTATTAAACCCAAATACTTTTCGGCTGGAGTAAATCGCTAGTTCATATTTTATTATTAAAAAATCCGTATCTTTACAACGGAAAAAGAGTTCCGAATATTCGGAATTCTTTTTTGTTTATTGTACTTATTATAAATATTTTAGCTATGTCTAATGTAACCTATCTAACAAAGGAAGGGCTGCAAAAGTTACAAAAGGAACTTGAACAGCTTAGAACGGTTGAAAGGCCCGCAATTTCACAGATGATCGGAGAAGCTCGCGATAAGGGAGACCTTTCTGAGAATGCTGAATACGATGCGGCTAAAGAGGCTCAGGGTATGCTCGAAATGCGCATTGCCAAACTAGAGGATGCCATTGCCAAAGCAAGGATTATTGACGAAACAAAAATTGGCACCGATAAGGTTCAGATTTTGAATAAGATTAAAATTAAGAACACAAGCAATAATGCCATAATGGAGTACACTCTTGTGCCCGAGAGCGAAGCCAATATTAAGGAAGGCCGCCTATCAATTGGTACGCCAATTGCAAAAGCTTTACTAGGTAAAAAAGTGGGAGAAAAGGTTGAGGTTACTATTCCTTCGGGGGTAGTTAAATTCGAAATAATTGATATTTCAAGATAATAAAAAGCATAACTTATGGCATCAATCTTCACCAAAATTGTAGTAGGCGAAATCCCCTCATACAAAATAGTTGAGGATGAGCGTTTTTTCGCGTTTCTCGATATCAATCCATTGGCAAAGGGACATACTCTGGTTATTCCAAAAAAAGAGATCGACTATCTTTTTGACCTTGATGACGATACCCTTGCAGCCATGATAATCTTTGCCAAGCGTATTGCCATGGCTATTGAAAAAACTATTGTATGCAAAAGGATAGGGGTAGCCGTACTGGGCTTGGAAGTGCCACATGCGCACATTCACCTTGTGCCTCTTAACAGTGAGGCTGATATCAACTTTGCCAATCCAAGGGTTAAGCTAACAGCTGATGAGTTTTCAAAATTAGCTAAAGAAATATCCAACAACCTATAATATTTGCAGTTATGCAAGCAAGGGGGAAGCAATTAGCTTCCCCCTTTTTATTTTTTAATGAAAAAAAATGCTATTTTTGATACAATTAACCATAGTAAAAAGCTAACCAAGTAAAACAAACCCTAAAATGCTTGTAAAAACTTACGGCAGCGCAGTTCAGGGAATTAAAGCTACCACCATAACCATAGAAGTTAGTGTAAGCCAAGGGATAAACTTTTTTTTAGTAGGATTACCCGACAGTGCAGTTCGCGAAAGCCAGCAGCGCATCGCCACTGCTTTTGAATCCATTAAACAAAAAATGCCTAAAAAACGGGTGGTAATTAATATGGCACCCGCAGACATTCGAAAGGAGGGTGCTGCATACGACCTACCCCTCGCCGTGGGCATTATGGCAGCATCTGGAATTGTTACCTCCACCCTACTGGGCGAACTTGTTATTATGGGCGAACTCTCACTGGATGGAACCCTCAACCCGATCAAAGGAATACTCCCCATCGCCATTCAGGCTCGTGAAGAGGGCTTTACGGGGCTAATTGTACCTAAAAACAACGCCCGCGAAGCGGCAGTAGTAAACGACCTTAACGTATACGGCGTTGAGAACCTGAACGAGGTAGTTGACTTCCTAAATGGCACTTTAGAGATAGCACCAACCATTGTTGACACACGTGCGGAGTTTTTGCAGCACGCCAACGAGTATGATGTTGATTTTGCTGATGTAAAAGGGCAAGAAAACGTAAAGAGAGCCTTTGAAGTGGCAGCCGCTGGCGGGCATAACCTTATAATGGTTGGCCCCCCCGGCGCAGGTAAAACTATGCTAGCCAAACGCCTACCAACAATCATCCCTCCGCTTACACTACGCGAAGCCCTTGAAACCACCAAGATACATTCAGTGGCCGGAAAAATTGATAAGGGCACATCGCTCATGACCCGCAGACCATTCCGTAGTCCGCATCACACTATTTCGGATGTGGCGCTGGTTGGTGGTGGAACATACCCTCAACCTGGCGAAATATCACTAGCTCATAATGGTGTTCTGTTTCTCGACGAACTACCTGAATTTAAGCGCACGGTGCTTGAGGTAATGCGTCAACCTCTTGAGGATAGAGTAATTACTATCTCAAGGGCTAAATTTTCAGTTGAATATCCAGCCTCATTCATGCTAGTGGCATCAATGAACCCTTGCCCTTGCGGCTACTATAATCACCCCGAAAAGGAGTGCGTTTGCTCCCACGGGGTTGTACAAAAGTATCTGAATAAAATATCGGGACCACTGCTCGACAGGATAGATATTCACATTGAAGTTGTGCCTGTTCCCTTTGAGAAACTTGCCGAGAGCCCCGCTTCTGAACCCTCCGAAAGCGTTCGTAAGCGGGTTGTTAAGGCCCGCGAAATACAAGCCGAACGCTTTATTGAATGGAAAGGTATATACTGCAACGCACAGATGAGTAGCAAGCTAATACGTAAGTTTTGTGTACTAGATGAAGCGGGCATGGCGCTACTCAAAACTGCTATGGAACGCCTTGGACTTTCGGCTAGAGCCTACGACCGTATTTTAAAGGTATCGCGCACCATTGCCGATTTAGAGACTAGCAATAACATACTCCCTGAACATGTTGCCGAGGCAATTCAATATAGAAGCCTCGACAGGGATACTTGGGCAGGATAGAAATAATATAAATACGTTGCTATTCGCCTTTAACTGTATAGACTTAAGAAAATGCAACTATATGTAAATCTGGTTTGTATTGCAATATCTTTAAAGAAATTCATTTTCGAGAACCAAAACAGGTAAACGGTTGTTCATATTATAGAACACAATATGATAACTTCAGCAAAATCTGCAAACAAACGTTTAAGGCTGTAAAATAGGTTACACAAAACAATACTAAAGGCGTTCAAAGCAAACGCCTATTTCAGAGGGGTGAAAACATAAATCCTAAGCAACTGCTAGGGCGCCTCAACTTTAGTTTTCTTCAAAAGTATTTTGTCATACTATTATTTATTCGGAATATGTTAACAACATTTACTAAAAAAAGATGGGCTCTTGTTGTTTATACTCTCTTAATATTGGGGAGTATTAACCTAAATGCGCAGGATGGTAACCCATACCTAGTAAACTACAATTTACCTACCTACGTAAGCAACCAAAACTGGGGTTTTGAACAGGGAGATAATGGTGAGATTTTTGTTCTAAACTTGAAGGATATATACTCTTTTGATGGCTTACAATGGGAGAGTTTAGGCGTTAAAGGAAGACCGATTGCCATAGCGTTTAGTAATTATCTTTTCTTTTGCACCGAGCAAGGCGTGGGATATTTTGATACGAATACGGATGGACAACCTTTACAAAAAAGTCTAATCAAGGTTACCAACGATAATTTTTACTATAAATTCTCAAGAATTGATGATGGATTACTAGTGGTTTCGCCCACCACTATTTGCCGAATCAGCACATCCGATTCCATCACTGTCGATACCCTATATCACGATGTACGCCCTGAGGTTTTCATCTCCGATTTTTTTCAAATACAGGATAACACCTACCATGTAAAAAACGGTTCTCTAATTTATTTAAATAAGCCAGATGGTGGTTACGAACTGTTGGCAGGATTGCCCATTGGAGAAAGTTTTACCTTCTCATTCATTCATAATAACACTGCCTATTTCGGATCTACCCATAATAAAATACACCGTTTCAACGGGCAAACCCTAAGTCAGTACAAGTTTGATAATCAAGCGTATGCCAACGCAAGTATACTAAACGGAGGGGCATCAGTTGGGAATAACTTAATAGCGCTATCAACGCTTAACGGCGGATGTCTTATTATCGATACCGAAAAAGGAGAAACTACATCAACGTTAAATTACCTAAACGGTTTGCCCGACGATGAGGTTTTTTCCATTGGGGTCGATAAAAATAATGGCCTCTGGATTTCACACCCTATGGGCCTTACCAGGGTCGATTTCTCATTACCCATAAAATCGATGAACTATTACCGTGGGCTTATGGGTAATGCCCTTTCATGCGTTGAGTATAATGATAAACTATATGTAGGAACCGGTGAGGGGCTTTTCTACTTGGATAAGCACTTAAACTATAAGCCTGTTGATATTTACGTAAAAAAAACCATCCCCAAGGAAAAAGAAAAACTCGATACTCCTGCTGAGATAGAACAGGAAATTAGCAAAAAACGGAAGGGGTTTATTGCAAAGCTCTTCTCTAGGAGTGAAACAGAACCTTCGAAAGAAGAAACTGTCGAAACCAAACAGAACCATTTAACAGAAAATGAAGGACTTCAATCCTTTGGGTTTCAACAAAAACGAATATATAAGCTTGAATCTGTTAACTATAGGTACAAAAAAGTTGAAGGGTTAAACGCCAAGGTACGATTTCTGGTAGAAGCAAACGGACAACTATATGCTGCAACAAGTTTTGGACTATACAGCATTCGAAACAATAAAGCAAGTATTGCAATTCCCGATTTGAATATTGTTTTTGCCCAGGAGTCAGAAATAGAGAAAGGGAGCCTACTATTGGGTACTACCAGTGGTGCGTTGGTTTACACTCAAAATGGCTCAATAAAACCTTTAGTAGAGCAAGAAGGAACGGTTGTAAGCATCACGCAGGTTGATGAGCGTACTTACATCCTATCAAATGAATTTGATGTATATACCGTTAGCACCAAAAAGGGTGTTGAACCTGCTAAAATTACAATGCCTCAAAACGAGTTGGGATCACCCTACGTGAGAAGAGTGCAGGATGAAATAATGGTTTTTTATAAGCGAGGTGCGTATGTTTTGAAAGATGGGATCCTTTCGAAAACTGAACGCTTCCCAATTACCGAAGGCTCCCAATATTACCATTATCAGCAAGGTGTTTTATGGCAACAAACAAACCATATTTGGCAATTCTGGGCCAATAACAACCTTACCCTAAATATTGATAAACAGCTGTTAAACCTTTTTGAAAACCCAACTTTTTTGTACGCCACAAACGCCAGTATGCTATACGTTATAAATTCATATACAGATATTTACAGGATAACCTCGCGCCTAAACGATAGTATACCAGAACCACTAAGCCTGTTTGTAAAGCACATTATTGATAAGGATGGGAATATACTTAACCCAAATAGCATTAGTCTGGATTATGCTAATAATGCGCTAAAGATTAAGATGAGCGCACCCTCATTCGTTCGTCAGGGAGCCGTTATTTATCAGTATTTGGTAAAAGGGTTAACCACCAGTTGGACAGAGTGGAGCAACGACCCATTTATTGAACTCCCTTTTATCCCCTCTGGAAACTATACTATTTTAATTAGAGCGCAAGATATTATTGGAAACTACAGTAGTATTGTAGAACTTCCGTTTGCTGTAAAACCTCCATTCTGGAAAACATTATGGTTTTATATTGCTTGTGGAGTACTGATAATTTTATTTCTAATAATGGTAATAAAACTTAGGGAGCGAAGCCTTAAAAGAGACAAACTTACGCTTGAACTCAAGGTAAAGCAGCGCACTCGAACCATTGAGAAACAAAATCAGGCATTGGAGT
>Ga0265295_1001090_pt1 | contig 49820 bp, 40 predicted proteins | sample Munlansysbiofilm_FD_192503 | JGI IMG/M metagenome (GOLD analysis project Ga0265295, IMG submission 192503) | Leachate microbial communities from a municipal landfill in Southern Ontario, Canada - Methane capture system biofilm | ecosystem: Engineered > Solid waste > Landfill > Unclassified ...
CGCCATACCATCGAGCTTGCCTTTTAGTTCGGGTATTATAGTGCCAACCGCTTTTGCTGCCCCAGTGGTTGTGGGTATCATCGAAACTGCGCACGAACGGGCCCTGCGAAGGTCGTTGTGAGGCGCATCTAAAATTCTTTGATCGTTGGTGTAGGCGTGTATGGTTGTCATTAGCCCGCTCTCTATACCAAAAGTATCATTTAGCACCTTAGCAACCGGAGCTAAGCAGTTTGTGGTACACGACGCATTCGACACACATTTGTCATCGGCCATTAAATCGGTATCGTTAACACCCAGCACAACCATACGATCAATTTGATCCTTAGCAGGTACGCAAAGAATAACCTTTTTGGCCCCATTCTTAATGTGATCACCATAGCCACCCTTTTCGCTATCGCGCTTGGTAAAAATACCTGTGGCTTCAACAACCACATCGGGAGTTTGCTCCCATTTGATGTTTATTGGGCTACGCTCTGCATATACTGGGTATTTTACCCCATTGGCAATAAGCGAGGTTTCATCAAAACCAACCGTTCCATTAAACTTACCCTGTGTAGAATCGTATTTTAAAAGATGAGCCAATGTTTTGGTATCGGTTAAATCGTTAATACCAACTATTTCTATATCCTGACGATCAAGTGCAATTTTAAAAACATTGCGCCCAATTCGGCCAAAGCCGTTAATGGCAACCTTAATTTTTTTCATAACTATACGAATTAATGATTAGTAAAATAATGTTAGTCCTTCACTAAGAACCAAACTCCTTACAAATATACTAAATTAAAATGCAAAAGGTTAATAACCCGAGGTTTAGATAACATAAATAAATGCAAACGGTTGTAGTACTTTTTACCTACTCTTTATTACTACTATCAGATGAAACCTGTAGGTTAGCTTGATTTAATATAAACTCCTTCGATTTTTGGGGTTTTAATCCCTGAGCGTTACCTAGTTGTAGCATTAAGTCGTACGCCTCATGGAAGTCGTTACTAATTTTACCATCGAGTATCGCCTCTTTTATCGAATCTTTAATGCTACCCACCGGTTTACTTGGGGCAATACCAAAAACCTGCATAATAATTTCGCCCGAAATGGGGGGCTGAAAATTACGTACCGCATCCTTCTCTTCAATTTCGATAAGCTTTTTTCGGACCAGCTTAAAATTGGCCAGGTATCGTTTAACTTTCGCATCGTTTTTTGATGTGATATCGGCCTCACAAAGAATCATCAGGTCGTCAATATGGTCGCCAGCATCAAAAAGTAACCGCCTAACCGCCGAATCAGTTACATCATCACTCGATAAGATTATGGGGCGTAAATGCAGCTGCACGAGCTTTTGCACATACCTCATCTTTTCATTTAAGGGGAGCTTAAGTTTCCGGAAAATACCCGGTACCATTTTTTTCCCAACAAATTCATGAGCATGAAATGTCCATCCCTGCCCTTTTACATACTTTTTAGTAACGGGTTTTGCAATATCGTGCAGCACTGCAGCCCATCGAAGCCATAGGTCATCCGATTTTTCTGCCACGTTGTCGAGCACCTGAAGCGTGTGGTAAAAATTATCTTTATGGTTATGCTTCTTAACCTTATCGACCCCCTTTAGGGCTACAAACTCGGGGAAGAACTGCTCAAGCAACCCTGTCTCCTCTAGTAACATGAACCCAATTGACGGTTTTTTAGACAGGATAATTTTATTCAGCTCATCAGTAATGCGTTCAACCGAAATAATCTTTAATCGCTCCTTGTTTACGCTTAATGCCCTATAGGTATTCGCCTCAATATCGAATCTAAGTTGAGTAGCAAAACGAATGGCTCTCATCATTCGGAGTGGGTCATCGGAAAAGGTTTGGTTTGGATCAAGTGGTGTTCTAATAATTCGATTGCTGATGTCGTCAACCCCGTTAAAAGGGTCTATCAGCTGTCCCAGCGTATGGGGGTGCAAACTTATACCCAACGCATTCATTGTGAAATCCCTGCGTCTTTGGTCATCTTCAATGGTTCCATCCTCAACTATGGGTTTTCGCGAATCGCTGCTATACGACTCCTTCCGGGCACCAACAAACTCAACCTCCCAATCGCCTACCTTAAGCTGTGCAGTACCAAAGCGTTTAAAAACGTTTACCCTTTTTACTCCTAACTTTTTAGCAACCAATTGAGCCAGCTCAATGCCTGAACCCTGAACCACAATATCGATATCAGTTGAAACTCGCCCTAAAAATATGTCGCGAACAAACCCACCAATTGCGTAGGTAGGCCTATTTATTTGCCCAGCAACCTCTGAGATCGCTCTAAAAACCTTGTTGTTAATATATTGTTCCATACTGCTTACTTGCATTCATCGTAATTATACTTACAAAAGTACAGCTAAAAATACGAGTTTTAAGGGTAAAACCATAGCAATATAGTATTACTGCAAGTTGACTTAACGCACGCCTACAAACTAGCTGTACCTTAACATCATAAAACTAGTAGTATAATTTACCTAAAAATATTCGCGTTAAATTATAAAACAAGGCTTAACCCGCATTATTCATCAATTTTATTAAGGATGAATGCAAATGCGGGTTACCCCTACCTAGCTGAACCCAATTTTGGGTAGCAAAATTGGTTGTGAGACTTAGTCACTGTCGGAAACCCCAACAAATATTTATTCACAATCATTGGTATCCGGTTAATATTTATAGATTCCTCCCTACGGTCGGAATGACAGGGCGTTGAGTCATATTTGGGAGGGGAGGTCTTGGCTAGCGGCTAGGCCGCTAGCCAAGACCTCCCCTAAAAACTAAGCATTTGTCTTTCAGAGTGAAGCGAAGAATCTATAATATTTAACTATATTTTTACCGGACAATAGTGATTCAAAATGAAAATAAAACATAACCGATTACTAAAGCAAACTGGCAAACTACCAGTAAAATATCCTGTTTTTTTTAACTTTGTAAAGTTTTTAATACAACAGCAATGCAAGGTAATAAAAAAACGGTGGCGCTTTACACCCTCGGATGTAAACTAAATTTCTCGGAAACATCAACAATTGCTCGGCAACTCAACGAATTGGGTTTCGAGAGGGTTTCCCCTTCGACATCTGCCGATATGTATGTAATTAACACCTGCTCGGTTACCGAGCATGCTGAAAAAAAGTGCCGTCAGGCAATTCGTAAGTTCATCAAGCTTTCGCCCAACGCCTTTATTGCTGTTACAGGTTGTTATGCACAGCTAAGGCCCCATGAAATTGCTAAAATTGGTGGGGTTGACCTAATACTAAGCACTTCGGAAAAGGGAGGGTTGCCTGTACATGTTGGCGATACTACAAAAAAATCGCAGGTTAAAATTTTTAGCTGTGATATTGATGAAGTGAACAATTTTTTCTCGGCGTACTCATCGGGCGATCGTACCCGTTCATTCCTTAAAGTACAAGACGGATGCGACTACCATTGCACATACTGCACCATTCCGCTTGCACGCGGAAAAAGCCGAAACATTCCAATAGCAAAGGTAGTTGAACAAGCCGAAGAAATAGCCGCAAAGGGCATTAAGGAGATTATTATCACCGGAGTAAATACTGGCGATTTTGGACGTACAACAAACGAATCGTTTATAGACCTGTTAAAAGCTCTGGAAAAGGTTCACGGTATCGAACGCTACAGAATATCGTCAATTGAACCAAACCTAATTACCGATAGCGTAATTGACCTAACAGCAAACTCAGCTAAATTTTTACCTCATTTTCATATCCCCCTACAATCGGGTTCCGACAATGTGCTTAAACTTATGAAACGGAGGTACAACACTACGCTTTTTGCTGAAAAAATTTTACTTATAAAAAGAACCATCCCCCATGCCTTTATTGGTATTGATGTAATTGTTGGTTTCCCTGGAGAAAGTGATGATGATTTTACGACAACCTACAATCTGCTAAAAAAATTAGAACCTGCGTTTCTACATATTTTTCCGTACTCAGAACGACCAAGCACACCGGCCATAAATTACCCAAACAAAGTACAATCAAATACTATTACCGCCCGAGCAGCAAAATTACATAGCCTTTCGGACAAGCTACATCTAAACTTTTACGAACAACATATTGGACATACCGATATGGTACTTTTTGAAACCACAAAAAGAAAAGGCCTAATGAATGGCTATACCCGAAATTACGTAAGGGTTGAGTATCCATACGCCAAGGAGCTGGTTGGCACCATTAATAAAATTGAGATAACAGGAATATCAAATACGGGCAACTGCACCGCCAAACTAATAAGCTAATAAAATGAGTATGAATTCTGAAGATATTTGTAAAAACGTTATTGAACTAGCAACTAACACGGGTGAGTTTATTCGTGAACAACGTAAACATTTCAGCTCCGACAAGATTGAGGTTAAAGGGCAGCACGATTTTGTTTCGTACGTTGATAAAGAGGCAGAAAAACTGCTCGTGCACGGACTATCAAAAATATTACCCGATGCTGGATTTATTGCCGAAGAGGGAACTGGCGAGCCCAAGCCCAACGGGTATAACTGGATAGTTGACCCGCTCGACGGAACAACCAACTTTATTCATGGCCTTCCGCCCTACTCCATCAGCATTGCGCTAACCAACAAAAACACTGTGCTACTAGGTGTGATATACGAGGTAACGCTTGATGAATGTTTTTTCGCATGGGGAAATGGAAAAGCATATCTTAACGGAAACGAAATTAGGGTTTCGAATACCAAAAACGTGAATGACTCCCTAATTGCCACCGGTTTCCCTTATTACGACTACTCAATCATTGGGCCTTTCCTTAAATCTATGGAACACTTCATGCGCAACTCGCATGGGCTACGCCGTTTAGGCTCTGCTGCAACCGATTTGGCATACGTAGCCTGCGGCAGATTTGAAGCATTTTACGAGCACAGCTTACAACCTTGGGATGTTGCTGCTGGTGCTTTTATTGTTGAACAAGCAGGGGGTAGGGTAAGCGATTTTAGCGGAGGCAATAACTACATGCTTGGCGGAGAAATAGTGGCCACAAACGGTAATATTTACAACGATTTTCAAAGCATCGTATCGGACTACTTGGTAAAAGACAAACAGTAAGCAATGGGAACAATTCTCTTTATACTATTCTACGGTTTCACTTGGCTTATAGCCCAAGTTCCACTTGTTATCATTCATAGGTTCTCGGAAATCACCTACCTCATTGCATACTATTTGGTGAGGTACAGACGGAAGATTGTTAGAAAAAACCTAATCAATTCTTTTCCTAATAAAACAAAAAAAGAGCTCATACGAATCGAGAAAAAATTCTACCTACACCTCTGCGACCTAATATTTGAAAACATATTCCTGCTTCACGCAAGCCATAAAAGAGCAACAAAACGATGTGATTTTAAAAACCCCGATATATTTGACGAACTATATGAACAAAAGAAAAGCGCAATTCTTGTTAGCGGACACTACGGAAACTGGGAAATTTATGCGCTTGCAAAAAAATACCTTAAACACACTTTAATTGGTGTGTACAAACCTTTATCTAACAAACGAATAGAACGAATGGTAAATAACTCTCGCATACGATTTGGGAGCTCTATTACGCCAGTGCATAAAACGCTGAGAACCATTGTGGACCATATAAACAGAAACGACCCATTCCTTATAGGATTAGTAGCCGATCAAACCCCTCCGGCGAAAGAGATACAGTACTGGACTCGATTCTTAAGTCAGGATACCGCCGTATACCTGGGCATCGAAAAGATTGCGAAAAAATTTGATCTTCCAGTATACTTCTGCAATATGAGAAAAATACGACGTGGAAAATACGAGGCTGATTTTACACTTATTACAAGCAATCCATCAGCACTTGCTCCATATGAATTAACCAACATGCATACACGTCTTCTTGAAGAACAGATAGTTAAAGAACCTGAGTACTGGCTTTGGTCACATCGACGATGGAAACGAAAGAAACCCAAAAACACTGAAACCCAAACCCTACAACCATGAAAAGCATAGCCATTGTAATACTTAACTGGAATGGGAAACATTACCTTGAGCAGTTCTTGCCCATTGTGATTGAAAATACATGTGCCGAGAATTTCTCGGTTCGGGTAGTTATTGCCGACAATGGCTCAACCGACGGGTCGGTTGAATGGCTTGAAAAAAAGTACCCGTCGCTACAAACCATTGTACTCGACAAAAACTATGGATTTACTGGGGGTTACAACAAATCGTTAAAACAAATACAATCGGACTATTACCTACTCCTAAATTCAGATATTGAGGTTACAAAAGGTTGGTTAGAACCCTTGCTAACATTCATGGAGAACAACCCAAGGGCAGCAGGATGCATGCCCAAACTACTTAGCTATAATAATAAAGAGAAATTTGAATATGCAGGTGCTGCGGGAGGCTATCTCGATATGTTTGGCTACCCCTTTTGCCGCGGGCGCATACTAAACGTTGTTGAGGAGGACAGAGGGCAATACGATAATGAGCAGGAAGTTTTTTGGGCCACTGGGGCATGCTTAGTAGTTCGCTCAAAAGAGTACTGGGCAGCAGGAGGGCTCGACGATGATTTTTTTGCCCATATGGAAGAAATTGACCTTTGCTGGCGCCTAAAAAGGCGGGGTTACAGCATATGGTGTATTCCACAATCGGTGGTTTACCATGTTGGGGGTGGCACCCTATCGAGCGATAGCCCACGCAAGGTATACTTTAACCATAGAAACAATCTGGTAATGCTTCTTAAAAATCTTTCGCGCCAATCGTTAATTCCAGTCATCACCTTCCGTTTGGGACTCGATGTACTCTCGGCAATTGGCTACGCCATCACCGGAAAGCCATCTTTTGTTTGGTCGGTATTTAAAGCCCACATACACTTTTATAAAAACCTGGCAAAGAATATACGTAAACGCCGTGCCTTTAAAAACCCAAAAATATCATTATACAAATACAGCATTCTAATTCAATTTTTTGTTAGGCGTCGAACAAAATACAGCCAGCTACCAACAAGATAGAATATTATGAATGCGTTATTTGCCGGGCAAGTTTAATAGATATAGCAGGATTCAAGTTACAACCCCAATTATTCGTCCGAATAATTGGGGTTAAAATGAGTAGCTACTCTACAGGAATATTCTGCAAAACATCTAGCAGTAAATCCCAGAATTTTTGGGTTGTTTCAATATCAAGCCTTTCATCGGGCGAGTGAGCCCCCTTAATGGTTGGACCAAAAGATATCATATCTAGGTGTGGATATTTTTCAAGGAATAACCCACACTCAAGGCCAGCATGAATAGCTCGAACTATAGGTTTTTCTCCAAACAGCTTGTTGTATGACTTTTCAGTTATTGACAATATTTTAGAGTTGGTATTGGGTGACCAACCAGGGTAACCATTAGAATGTACAACATGGGCATTTGCCATGCGAAATACGCTTTGTACCATATTTCCAATATCAACCTTAGCCGAGTCGATGGAGCTTCGCTGGCTGGTGGTTATCAGAATTTGATTATCCTGAATAAATTTAACCGCAGCCAAGTTTGTTGAGGTTTCAACCAGTCCGGGAATGGTAGTACTCATAGCGATAACACCATGCGGACAAGCGTAAAGAGAGTTTAACAGATCAAACTGTGATGGCTCATCAATTATCCATTTAGGCATTTCCGCCTCAACCAGCTCAATTTTTAATTTGGGCTCAACGGGGCCATACTCATCCATAATATCTTTTCGATAGCTATTAAAATAGCTGAGTATGTTTTGTTTATCTTCAGTATGAATAACAAAATCGGCAAAAGCTTCTCGGGGTATAGCATTTCGCAGGTTTCCACCCTCAAGCATAGATATTCGTAAATCGAACTTATTGGCTCCGCTCCAGAGGAATCTATTCAAAATTTTAATGGAGTTACCCAACCCCTTATCTATTTCATCGCCACTGTGGCCACCCTGTAAACCCGTTATGGATATGCGATAAGCACAAAAATCAGTTGGAACTTTTTCTGTTTCATAGTCAAAAGTGATCTCGGTATCCATACCGCCAGCACATCCTATAAACAGCTCGCCCTCGTCCTCCGAATCGAGGTTAAGTAAAATTTTTGATTTAAAGAAATCGGGCTTCATTTCAAATGCACCTGTTAAACCGGTCTCCTCATCAACAGTGAATAGGCACTCAATGGGGCCATGTTTTATAGAATCAGCCGCCAATAAAGCAAGTTGAGCTGCCATACCAATACCATCGTCGGCACCCAAGGTCGTACCTCTCGCCTTAACCCAGCTGCCATCGATGTAAGCGTTTATTGGGTCAGTGTTAAAATCGTGGGTAACATCACTGTTCTTCTCGCATACCATATCCATATGGCTTTGCAAAACTACCGACATACGATTCTCCATTCCCTTTGTGGCAGGTTTGCGTATTAGCACATTACCCACCTCATCGCGCAAGGTTTCGAGGTTATGCTTTTTACCAAAATCAAGCAAATAGGCTATAATTTGCTCCTCCTTTTTCGAGGGTCTGGGTATTTCAAGAATTTCGGCAAAGTATTTCCATACTTCTGCCGGTTTTAGCTTTTCTAGTTCATTCATAATTTTAGTGTTTTTATAGCTGTAAACTTAATTATTGAAGTGTTCATAAAAATATCTTTCAGCGTTTTTATATCAATGAAACAATAAAAATCTACTGCAACTTTAAACATAAGTCAAATCTACAAAGAAAATACAATTTATTTAGTTGGCAACCAAAATGAAAATAAAAAGCGGTCTCATAAAACGTCTCATAAGGCTAACACGCAACAACTTAAATAAGTGAACATGTTATAAAAAACATTATTACAGCATATCATTTTGAGTTTACGTACAAATGTTATTATTTTGTCGCTCAAAATGGGCTTAAGGTAACGTTTAGCTGCTCTACACTTATTTCTGACTAAACGCAAAATATATCGAAGGGATGATTGAACTTTCGGAGTTAAAAAATTTACTTACACTAGCAATACAAACAGCTGTAAGTGCTGGCAAACTTATAATAGGCGTATACAATTCTGACGATTTTCAGGTAAATTTAAAGTCAGACTCCACCCCGCTAACACTTGCTGATAGGCTGGCAAACGAGGAGATTGTTAACCATTTAAGGAAATCGCGTATTCCCGTACTTAGCGAAGAGGGAAGAGATATTTTATACGAAGAGAGAAAGGGGTGGGAATATTTTTGGTTGGTAGATCCACTTGATGGCACAAAAGAATTTATTAAGCGAAACGGAGAATTTACCGTTAATATTGCGCTTGTCCATCAAGGTTATCCTATAATGGGGGTAATTTTTATTCCTGTACTTAACCAGCTATACTTCTCGTTAAAGGATATGGGAGCCTTTAAGCTTAACGACATCACTAGTGCAATTGCCAACACGCTTGATATCGATGCTTTAGTCAAGAAATCGGTTCGGATGCCTAGTAGCGACACTCCGAACCAACCATACACAATTGTAGCCAGCCGGTCTCACATATCTGATGAAACCAAAAATTATATCGAGAAGGTTTCTCAAGAAAAAGGGTCTGTCAAAATTCTAAACAAGGGGTCATCACTAAAAATTTGTATGGTTGCCGAGGGCAAGGCTCATGTTTACCCACGGCTTGGCACAACAACCGAATGGGATACCGCTGCCGGGCAGGCAATAGCCGAAGAATCAGGGTGTTTAGTCCACTCACTCGTTGATGGTAACCGCCTAATATACAACAAGGAAGACATTGAAAATCCTTGGTTTATAGTAAAACGTAACGATTAGTACATCCCACCTACTCACAAAAGGTTAAATACGTATAAAAAAAGTTTCTAGATTTTAACCCCAATTATTCGTCCGAATAATTGCTATGTCCAACAGCGACTAAATCTCACAACCCCAATTTTGTTACCCAAAATTGGGTTCAGCTAGGTCGGGGTAACCCGCTTTTACATTCATCTTTTACAAATTTGATGAATAATGCGGGTTAAGGTTCGTAGCCCTGTTATCATAACCTTTACCTATTGAATGCTATAACCATTTATTTCAGGGCTAAGCCCCTCAAATGCGCTACTTACCTAATCCTACTAAGATGCCAGAGCTATGCTCCTTATAATAAAATAATGTTGATTGTTTGTCCCCTTTCTTCGGAAGATAAAAACTCGGATAGCTATACAAGGTGTCTTAATCGAACAAAGCAATTGTATTTAGGTGTCCCAATGCGGAAAACAGGCCTAGCATGAAAACCCATTACAATTTTAGCTTCCGCTCAATATCTTGTATCTGATTTTTAAAACGCTTATCGGTATCGATAAGGTTATTTACCGTTTTACAGGCATGTAATACGGTTGCATGATCTTTGCCTCCAATAAGGCTACCAATTGTTGCCAACGAACTTTTAGTCATTCTTTTAGAAAAATACATGGCAATTTGACGAGCCTGAACGATTTCACGCTTCCGGCTTTTGGCATGAAGTATCTCGTAGGGCAGTCCAAAGTATTCGCTAACAACCTTTTGAATATAATCAATTGATATTTCGCGCTTGGTATTCTTTACAAGCTTATCAATCATTTCGCTGGCCAGCTCAATGGTTATCTCCTTACGATTAAGCGTTGACTGTGCCAGAAGCGAAATAAGTGCCCCCTGTAGTTCTCTAATATTATTGGTTATATTAGTTGCAATATACTCCACCACCTCATCCGACAGTTCAATTCCATCTTTATAAATCTTTTGACGTAAAATGGCTACCCTGGTCTCAAAGTCGGGTGTTTGTAAATCGGCAGATAGCCCCCATTTAAAACGAGATAACAATCGCTGCTCTAAACCTTGTAACTCTACAGGAGGTTTATCGGATGTTAAAACAATCTGTTTACCAGCCTGATGTAGATGATTGAAAATATGGAAGAAAGTATCCTGTGTTTTCTCTTTCCCTGCAAAATCATGAACGTCGTCAATTATAAGAACGTCAATCATCTGGTAGAAGTGAACAAAATCATTGGTGTTGTTATTTCTGACTGCCTCTACGTATTGCGTTTGAAATTTAACTGCGTTTACGTAAAGCACCACTTTCTCGGGGAACGTTTCCTTTACGCTTATACCAATAGCCTGAACTAAATGCGTTTTACCTAAACCCGAGCTACCGTATACCAGTAAGGGATTAAATGCTGTTTTACCAGGGGCATTGGAAACCGCCATTCCAGCGGATCGAGCCAAACGATTACACTCCCCTTCAACATAGTTAGTGAAATTATTATCGGGGTTAAGCTGCGGATCAACATGTAACTTTTTAATACCGGGTATAACAAAAGGGTTCTTTATTTTATACTCGTCGTTACTTGTCTTCATAGGAACAGGCTTATTGCGAAGCTCTGTTTTATTTTGTGTAGGAAAAACAACTGTAACCGGTTTACTGGATAACGCGCTGTGATTCTCCATTACTACGTTATACTCTAGCTTAGCGTCAGCACCCAGCTCTTTCCGTAGGGTCTTTCTAAGGATATCAATAAATTGCTCCTCTAAATACTCGTAAAAAAATGGACTGGGTACCTGAATTGTTAAAACATTCTTCTCTAACTTAAGTGGTACAATTGGTTCAAACCAGGTTTTAAAACTAACTGGTGGAACATTATCCTTAATAATATTCAAACAATTTTCCCAAGCCTCATGAAAATCAACAGCCATTTTTTGTTAAGTATTTAAAAATTAATTTTTAGGTTAATTTGATGTGACAACAAAATTGTGAAAAATAATCGAATAAAAAAACTGAAAAAAGGTTGCTCATCTCAAAAATCGTATAACAACCTTATTATCATATCATTTTTTTTTAATAAAAAATAAAAGAAAAATAACCGCTTAACAATCAGCGCATTACCCAGTTTGAGGCTGTAACTTTTTGATTGCTAATCTTTTGTAAGGGGTACTTCAAGTAATAGCTAAATAACCATAAGCAACATTAAACGGTAAAAGCATTGGTTAACAATGCTATAATAAAAAATTGCTGATTACCAGGTAGTTGCAAATACTAGGGAGTTATTCCTCCTTTTCGATATAACGAGAGCGACTAAAATCGAAAAGAGAGAAGTTTATATACCTTTTTGGATTAACTCGCATATCGTATAAAAGCAGTTCGAGATTTTTTGTCGACTGTTCAAGGTTGTAGTATAAAGTATCATTTTGTAAAAGTACCCCCATTGATCCTTCGCCCGAATTAATTTTTGATACCACCTGATTTAGGGCAAATATAGCCGAATCGCTCTGCGATAATATACGGGAAATATTTGATTTCACCAAGGTGTCGCTAAGCGAGGCTAAATTACTAACAATGGTATCTATACCCGCTGAATTGTTTTTGAGGGTTAAACTAAACTCGTTTAGATTACTCAGCGTCCCCTGTATCTCCCCATCATCGGCGTTAAGCATCCTATCGATACTTTTTGACATGCTATTTAAATGGGCCAAGCTGCTACGTAGCGATTCAAAGCTATGGTTTATGTTATCCTTATTCTCATCATTTAGTATCTCATTAATATTTACAAGCATTTGGTCCATTTCAACAATAAGCTTTTCGGCCTTATCCTTAATAGGCCCCATTTCGTAAATTAGCTGATCGATAATTCCCGTTTCAATTGACGATACAAGCGTATCGCCTTGCTTGTGAAAGGTAGTACTATTCGACAAATCGAGCCGAATGGCTTTACCTCCCATAATATCTGCGCTAACAAGTTTCGCTTCTGAGTTTAATGGAATTTGATATTTTTTTTCAATTAGCAACGTAACCAGCAACTCACCCTTTTTCATATCATCAAAAGCAATGCTTTTAACCGAGCCTATCTTAAAACCGCTAAGTATAACATCGTTGGTAGGCTTTAACCCATCAACCCTACTGTAAATGGCATAGTATATATTTGTTCGACTAAAAACATTTCGGCCTTTCAAAAAGTTAAGGCCCCAAAACAGCACTGCAAGACAAACAACAGCAAATAAGCCTATCTTGGCTTCACGAGTTATTTTCATGAGTATAAAGATTTACTATTACTTAACTTATATTTAGATACTAAAAGTTGCATTTAACATTAGTTTTAAAATTATTATGTTGCAAACAACGTATGCAGGTAAGCCGATATAATGGCTTTACATTTTCGGCATTTTATTTACCCGAAATCTTGCGAGCCTCTTCAATAGAAATTTGATTACCGCCCTTAAAGGCTACCACAAAGGCATCGGGAAAGTGCTTGCGAACCTCTTCACAAAACTCTACCGATTCGGCATAGGTATCACTTTTACCCACAACGTACTTATATAATCCATTCGCATGGTATTGCTCAACATCTTTAAACTTGTCGTACAAAGGATTATTCGAGGGCAAAGGATTTGATGAGGCCGTTATTTGCACCCTATACAGCACGATATTGGGGGAGGCTTGCTGTGTACTCGCAGACGGGTTAGCCCATTGCGTTGTTACTTTAGTAGTTTCATCGGTACTGCTCGACTCTAACGAAGCGTTGAATTGCGACTCTGCAGAAGATGAGCTTCGAGACTCAACCATAACCTTATAATCCCTGAACGCTCTATATATTGCCGAGGCCAAGTACGCTTGCCCCTCGTCGCTTAACAGGTAAGTCTCCTCCTTAGAGTTACTTAAAAACCCCAGCTCTACCAGAACGCTAGGCATTGAGTTTTGCCACAAAACAACGAAACCCGCCTGTTTAACCCCTCTGTCTCGCCTACGCGCCCGTTCTCTAAACTCATCTTGAATTAAGCTAGCTATATTAAGGCTCTGCTCGAGGTGCGAGTTCTGAATAAGGCTAAATATAATGTACGATTCGGGCGAGTTGGGATCATACCCCTCGTATTTCGTTGAATAATCTTCCTCATAGACAATAACAGCATTTTCGCGCATGGCAACATCTAGGTTGCCCTGGGTTTTATGAAGACCCATAACATAGGTTTCGGATCCATAGGGCGAACGGTTGGGATTTGAATTGCAGTGAATCGAAATAAATAAGTCGGCACCGCTCTCATTCGCAATCTTACCCCGATCGCCAAGGGGAACAAAAACATCTCGGTCGCGGGTATAAATAACCTCAACATCCGGCAAGTTATCCTGAATATACTTACCTACTTTTAAAGCAACATTTAACACTATGTCTTTCTCTTTTGACTTGCGCCCCATTGCACCGAAATCTTTACCCCCATGGCCAGCGTCAATTACAACTTTTTTAAGCCTATACGCCTCCTGCGAAATGGCTTTAGTACTACTTAACACTAATAAACAAGGCGTGAATAATAAGAACGAAAAGATAATCGTTAGTAGCGAAATATATTTATTTGTAATTTTCATACGCTCAGAGAATCTTTTTTAGTAGTTTTGAGCTCAATTTCAAGGTATAACTTTACAAAAATAGTACTTAAATTGCATTTGAAGGCTACACTTTTTTTATTTATTTCTATTTTAGCAGCAAATACGGTTTTCTCAAATCCTATAATTGCTACTATTAGAGATTATTATTTGCAAAAACCCGACTCTGCAAATGTAGACCTTGACTCCGCTGCAATGGTAGCCGACTCCGCTAATATAACCACTGATACTATAACAACAAAATCGGATTCGCCCATTGACGACCCAATTTTCAAGGAGGCAAAAGACTCATTGCTATATTCCGTAGATGGGAAAAAGGTATTTTTATACGGCGAGGCATTCGTAAAGTATCAAAATATGGAACTTGAGGCAGCATATATTGAGTACGATATGGAAACGGGAATAGTTTTTGCTGAGGGAAGACCCGACAGCACTGAAACCATTGTAGGAAAACCTATTTTTAAGGAGGGCGAAACTGTTTTCAAAATGGAGCGAATGCGCTATAATTTCAAAACTAGAAAAGCACGAATATACGGCGTAATTACTGAAGAAGCAGATGGTTTTTTGCACAGTGAAGATACCAAGCTTATGCCCGACAAAACGATAAACTTAAAGGGAGGAAAGTATACAACGTGCGACAAAGAGGACCCCCACTTTTACATTGCAATTACTAAAGCCAAGCTACTACCAAAAGATAAGCTGATAACAGGCCCAGCCTTTCTCGTTATAGAAGACGTACCTTTTCCGCTAGCCTTGCCCTTTGGATTTTTCCCCACTAAGCAGAAGCGTTCATCGGGTATCGTGATGCCCGAATATGGTGAAGAAGCTGAACGTGGTTTCTTTCTTCGAGGTGGAGGTCTTTATCTGGGTTTAAGCGATTATTTTGACCTGAAACTTACCGGAGGTATTTTCTCAAAAGGTTCTTGGGCTGGTAAAATAACTAGCTCGTATAGAAAGCGATATAAATTTTCGGGAAGCTTCTCATTTGATATATCAGAAAACATTACCGGCGAGAAAGGGTTTACCGATTACAGCCGCAACATGTCGTATTGGATAAACTGGAACCATAGACAAGATCCAAAGGCAAACCCTAATTCTACTTTTCAGGCCAGATTAAACCTGGGCTCACCAACACACAATAGACTAAATGCACAATCTATCGATAACTTCCTAAGCAACTCTATTTCATCAAGCATTTCGTATAGCAAGGTTTGGGCTGGTACACCATTTAGTATGACTGCCTCGATGAATCACTCGCAAAATAACCGCGACAGCTCAATTACCATTGGCTTTCCAAAGGTTGCTTTCAATATGAATCAAGTTCATCCCTTTAAACGGAAGAGTAGCATGGGCAACCCAAAGTGGTACGAAAAGATTAGCCTGTCATATTCGGGGAACCTCGATAACTCCGTAACTACTAGGACTGACTCATTGCTGACCCTAAACACTTTTGATAAAATGCGCAATGGGGTTCAACACCGAATTCCGATACAAACATCGTTTAACCTCTTTAACTACATCATGCTTAGCCCTTCAGTGAACTACACTGAAAACTGGTACACAAAAACAACGCTCAAGCGCTGGGACGAAGAAAACAAAGAGGTTGTAAATGAAGAGGTAAACGGTTTTAAAAGGGCCTACCAGTACAACACATCGGTATCGTTAAGCACAAAAGTATACGGTATGTACAACTTTAAATCGGACTCAAAAGTGCAAGCAATACGCCACGTACTAACTCCACAAGTAGGTTTATCGTACAGGCCTGATTTCAGCAAAGAAGCCTATGGTTTCTACCATGACGTACAAATCGATACAACAGGAAGAACCACGCAGTACTCTATTTTTGAGGGAACGCTCTATGGTGGGCCAGGTAAAGGTGAAAGCGGAACGGTAAGCATGAGGCTATCCAGCAACGTAGAGATGAAAGTGTTAACCCCGAAAGACACCACTGAAGATACCCGCAAGATTAAACTTTTAGAAAGCTTTAACATCAATACTGGGTATAACATGCTTGCCGACTCTATGCACTGGAGCCCTATTTCAGTTACAGCCCGAACAACCCTTTTTGAAAAGTTTAAGATAAACTTTTCAAGTACATTCAACCCCTACGGAATTGATGAAAGAGGAAGAACCATAAAAGATTTTCAGTATAGCGTGAATAAACAATTTGTTAGGTTAACCAACGCACGTGCGGGGGTTAGCTTCTCGTTAAGTGGGGGCGATAAAGGCTCTGGAGATGGCAATAATTTGCCCGACAGAGATTTGGGCTCACCAGTCCTAAGAGGAATGGGAATGGGGGCCGATGGCAATACCCCATTTGGCGAATCGATTGGCACAGACCATTTAGATGGTGAATATGTGGACTTTGAGGTGCCTTGGTCTATGAGGTTCGACTACTCATTCTCATACAGTAAGTCTGGGTTAGAAGCAAGAACAAGTCAAACCCTTTCGTTTAGCGGTGACCTTAGCCTTTCGCCTAAATGGAAAATTGGGTTTCGTTCGGGGTACGATTTCAAGGGAAAAAAGCTGACTACAACATCGTTAAATTTTTTCCGCGATCTACACTGCTGGGAAATGAGCCTTTCGGTTATCCCAATAGGTTACCTAAGAAGTTTTAGCTTTAAAATAAATGTGAAATCGGGTACACTTAGAGACCTAAAGCTGTCGCGCAGGCAAAGTTATTACGACAAATAGTTCATTCTCTTTTTTATTTACTTAAATACAATTAATTATGAAGAAGATTATTAATACAAACAAAGCGCCTAAAGCGGTTGGCCCATACAGCCAGGCTGTTGAGGCAAACGGCATGATCTTTATTTCGGGACAAATACCTGTTGATCCGGCAACTGGAAAAATAGTAGAAGGAGGTGTTGCCGAGCAAACCGAACAAGTTCTAAAAAACATGGGAGCTATTTTAAACGAGGCGGGGCTCAGCTTTGCAAATGTTGTTAAAACAACCTGCCTATTGGATAACATGGATAACTTTGTACCCATGAACGAGGTTTACGGTACATACTTTACCGAACAAATGCCAGCACGCGCTGCATACGCTGTTGTAAAGCTACCACTTGGTGTTATGGTTGAGATTGAGGCCATTGCTGTTAGATAAAGCCAATAGCCTATCTAAATAAAAAAGCCTCGGCAATCCGAGGCTTTTTTATTTAGTATAGATAGTTGGTGTGGCAAAAAAAGTTACTCTGCTACCACTTCAAAGTCGATATTCACTGTAACTTCCTTATGAAGCTTTATTTCGGCAACATATGAACCCACCTCTTTTACCTGGTCTTCCTTGATAAAAATATGTTTCCTATCAATTTCAAAACCTTTTTCGTTTAACGACTCTGCTATTTGAATGGTATTAACCGATCCAAATATTTTGCCCGTCGAGCTAGTTTTAGCACCAAGGGTAAGCTTTGTTCCTTCAAGTTTTTTGGCTATTGCCTCTGCCTCTGTCCTAATTTTCTCCTCCTTATGTGCTCGCTGCTTAATGTTTTCGGCCAGCACCTTTTTAGCGGATACGCTGGCTTCGGTTGCCATTCCTTTAGGAATAAGGTAATTACGAGCGTACCCGCTCTTTACCTCTATAAGATCATCCTTACTTCCTAAGCTGGGTATGTCTTGTTTTAGTATTATTTCCATCGCTATGATCTTCTGTGTTTATTTCATTAAATCGGTTACAAATGGCAGAATGGCCAAATGGCGTGCCCTCTTAACTGCTGTAGCAACTTTACGCTGATATTTCAACGAAGTTCCTGTAAGCCTACGAGGCAAAATTCTACCCTGCTCATTTAAAAACTTCTTTAAAAATTCGGGGTCTTTATAGTCAATGTACTTTATTTTATTCTTCTTAAAACGGCAGTACTTTTTCTTTTTGATATCAATTGTAGGCGGTGTTAGATATCTTATTTCGCTTTGATTTTGTGCCATGGGTTACTCCTCCTTCTTTTGTGGTTCTACCTTTGTTCTTTTCTTTTTAGCATATTCAATGGCGTGCTTATCCATACGAAACGTTAAAAATCGTAACACGCGCTCATCACGACGGTACTGAGTTTCTAACATATCGATAACATTACCTGGAGCCTTAAACTCTATAAGGTAGTAAAATCCGGTGGATTTTTTCTGGATGGGGTAGGCCAATTTTTTTAGTCCCCAGTTCTCTTCGTGTACAATCTCTCCTTCGTTTGAGGTGATTATACCTTTGAACTTTTCAACCGCTTCCTTCATCTGGGCCTCAGACAAAACGGGAGTTGCTATGAAAACGGTTTCATACTGATTCAACATAGTGTAATTTGATTTAGTTAAAACTTTTTAATTAGCTCGCAAAGGTACTTCTTTTACAAATATTTACAAATATTTTTTGCAGGTTTTTTATTAACAGCAACTCATTTAAATTAAATGTTCGCCTTTTTACCGCCTATCTAAACAAAAAGGCAAAAAACAAGGTAACATCTCAGCATATTAACCCGCATTATTCATCAAACTTTTTAAAGATGAATGCAGATGCGGGTTACCCCGACATAGTCGCTGTGGGATACCCCAGCTATTCGAACGAACAATTGGGGGTTAATACAATGGATTACTTGACAAGGGCTTGTAAAAAAGCTTTTATATCATCAATTTTTTCATTCTGCCCCACTTTTTTATAAGCAATAAGCAGGCTGCCCAACAGCTGTAAAATGGCTGTACGATTATCGCAAGGTAAAAAGTACTCGTCTTTTGGGTCTATATTATTTTGCAAAAGGAACTGCTCTATGTCTTTATGTCCTAAAACAGCCCCTTGGTTAAACGGGTTTATATAGAATAGGATGAACTTCCCATCGGGTTTACCGCTAGCTACAGCGTGACACCTATTTTGGTATGCAACCAAAAAATTTCGAGGCAAACTGACACAAAAAACGGGCATGCCTAAACGCTGTGCAACAAGAGAATAAAACAACGACATGAGTACAGGCCCACCTTTTTTAGTTTCAATAAGCTGGTTTATAAAGTTATTATTTGGCGAAAAAAAATTATCGACATTACCACGAAACCCAAAGCTATCATAGAGAATATGATTAAGCACTTTTATTTTTTCCAACGCCGACAAGGTTTCGTTGAGTTCAAGCCATACCTTTTGCTTAACCTTACCAATAAAATTATCAATTACACTATAATGGACATCGGGATACTGATACTGTGTAACATACACTGCCCCCTCCAGTAAGTCGGCACATCCTGTTTCTACCCAGCGGGTTAGGCCATCTAAAGCATTCTTAAACCGAATTCTATGCAAAACATCCTCCACCCTACTCTTCAAAAGCTTATCATCAGTCCTTTCCCAAGTATTCTCCAAAAGAGGCACCAACTGCCCCCCTTCGTCAACCAGCTTATTGGAAATAGTATTATAAACCTCAGCATCAGGATCATCGAGCAAGGCAACGAGGGCAGCAAATTCTGAGGGTTTCATAAAAACGACAATTAGCGAGTCAATCGGATTAGAGCCTGCTCAATTAAGTGCTTAATATGAGGCTTATAATCAGCTGATGCCGTTTTATTTACACGATTAGCAATAATTGCACAAACGGTAACCGATTTATGCCCCAATAATAGCGAAAGGCCGTTAATTGCTGAGCTTTCCATCTCGAAATTAGTGATTTTTCGCCCATCATAATCGAACGACTCAATGCTATGGTTTAGGTTACTATCGGCCAAAGGCAAACGCAACACGCGGCCCTGTGGTCCGTAAAAACCGGGTGCCGAAATGGTTATCCCCTCAACAGCAATATCTTTAAATAGATCTACCAGCTCCTTATCGGAATGCACAAAATAGGGCTTTGCACATAACGAGCTCCAGCTAGTATGCTTCGTAAAAGCATCCTCCATAGCCTGATCACTTATCTTATTACGGCCTTGGTAAAACCCTAGCACCCCATCGAAACCCACGGCAGTTTCAGTTACAACAAAAGTATCAACAGGAATATCGGGTTGTAAAGCGCCCGAGGTACCCAGTCTTACTATGGTAAGCTGCCTCTTCTCGGCTTTCTCCTGTCGTGTTTTTAGGTCGATATTAAAAAGAGCATCCAACTCATTAATCACTATATCAACATTATCGGTGCCTATGCCAGTGGATACAACGCTGATACGCTTGCCATTGTAAACACCAGTAACAGTTTTGAACTCGCGATTTGAAACGGATATCTCAATACTACTAAAAAAGGATGCAACCGTATCGACCCTGCCTGGGTCGCCAACCAAAATTATGGTTTCGGCAATATCCTGCGGGCGAAGGTGCAGATGAAAAATGCTGCCATTCGAATTGATTATCAACTCAGAGGGTTCAATTATTCTCATAATATCAAAAGTATTAGAACTGCTAATGTAGTAAAATTTCGTTTACCAAAAATAATTTTATCGCAATTTTAAACCGAAGAGGGCTCCCGCTGCATTTCTATATTTTTAAACCTTTTAACGCAGTATGTTACGAAATATTAACCAATTATGCATATCTTTGTTAAAACTTTTTCGCATTAAAAACTAATTTAGTTATAAATTAAACAATAAAACGATGAAAAAAAAACAACTAATTATTGTAATTGCAGTTGCTGCGCTGATACTATTATTGCTCTTTGGTAGCAGGGTTTTTTACATTATTCAACCTGGTGAAAGAGGCGTAATTTTCCGCCCTTTTACAAGCGGCTTAGATAAAGAGAATATTCGGCAACCAGGCTTTCAAGTTATTGCACCATGGAACGATTTACATGTGTACAATGTAAAAGAGCAAAAAGCTGAGGAAACAATGGATGTTCTGGATAAAAGTGGACTTAAGGTTATCATTGAAACCTCCGTTAGGTTTAACCCCGTTTATCAAGAAATTGGCTCATTACATGAAATTTTCGGCAAGCTTTACGTGAATCAGCTTGTCATTCCCGAAGTACGCTCATCGGTTAGGCAGGTTGCTGGCAGGTATACAGCCGAAGAGATATACTCAACAAAAAGGAGTGAGGTTGAGCAGGCCATTATTAATGAGACCAACAAATCTCTTAGTGAAAACTATATTGATATGCGTGCCCTACTAATACGAAGCATAAATCTTCCAACTCAAATTCAGCAAGCTATTGAGAGCAAACTTACCCAAGAGCAAGAATTTTTGGCCTACCAGTTTAAACTAGAAAGAGAAAAAAGCGAGGCGGAACGTCGTAAAATTGCTGCCGAAGGAGAGTCCGTAGCAAATAAAATTATCAACAACAGTTTAACCTCCAGCTTATTAAAAATGAGAGGCATTGAAGCTACACAGGAGCTGGCAAGCTCCCCAAACGCTAAAATTATAGTTATTGGTAGTGGTAAAGATGGTTTACCCCTAATTCTTGGCGGAAATTAATCTATAATCTTTAAAATTTCACCAATGATTCAACGTATTCAAACCGCTTTTCTAATCATTGCAACGGGTTTGCTAAGCATTATGCTATTTTCTCCTGTTGCAAAAATAGTAAGGAAAGCGGATGATGCTTTATTTAAACTAGGATTTAATGGGCTAACCGGTATCGAAAACCTTTCGGAAAGTTTCAATTCGGTTCCCATGTCAATTCTTATTGCAATATGCATAGCTATCTGTATTATTACCATCTTTTTATATAAAAAAAGAATGCTGCAAATAAGGCTATGTGTTGGTAATATAGTTTTGCTACTTGGACTCGAGGGCCTTATGTTTTACTACGTGCGGGCAGCAAAACAAATGCTCGACGGCATTACCTCGTATACCATAGTATTTATTTTACCTTTGGTGGCAGCCATTCTTGTTTTTTTGGCCCTAAGAGGTATAGCACGCGATGAAGCGTTAGTTAAAAGTTTAGATAGATTAAGATAAAAAAAGGCTGTATATAGAAGCTTGCAAACTGTGTGTGGTTCAGTAACAACTTTGATATACAGCCTTTTTTAATTATAGGTACACCATATGTTCCTGATCAGTTATTTTTTCGCAGTAATGGCACTTTAGTGCCACATTTTGCTTGTCAATAACGTTAAATTTGGTCTTAAGCTCCTCAAAGTTTGTAATACATTTAGGATTAACGCACTTCACAATACCCTCTATCCTATCGGGCACTTCCACTACTTGTTTTTCTACCACCTTGTAATCCTTAATTACATTGAGCTTTGCATGTGGCGCAACAACCGCGATTCTGTTAATTTCTTCCCTTTCAAAAAACTTGTCCGCAATCTTAATAATCGCTTTCTTTCCAAGTTTTTTACTCTCCATATTGGTACCAAAGGTTATAAGCTTATCGCTACTCTCTAACCCCAATATTGATATCACCTTGAAAAGATTTTGGGCGGGAATATGGTCTATAACTGTGCCGTTTTCAATGGCGCTAACACTTAATTTTATCTCTTTCATTATCGTTAATTTTAAACTTATTTAAAACCAAGAATTGATGCCATAATAGCCATACGGGTATAAACTCCATTTAATGCCTGAGGAAAGTAGTACGCCTTAGGGTTAGGGTCAACGTCGATGTGAATTTCGTTTACCCTTGGCAGTGGGTGTAAAATACGCATATTTGGGCGAGTGTTTTCGAGCATGCTGTTGCGAAGAACATACACATTCTTCACCTTTTCATACTCCAAGGGGTCTGAGAAACGTTCGCGCTGTACCCTGGTCATGTATATAATATCAGCCTTATCCAGGTTCTCGTTCAGCTCTATTTGCTCAGTATACTTAAGTCCCAAATTATCTAGAAACATTTTATACTCCTTAGGCATTTGCAGCTCTTGGGGCGAAACAAAAGTAAACGATGCCCCGAACTGGCTCATAGCTATTAGCAGTGAGTGAACGGTACGACCATACTTTAGGTCGCCAACCAAAAAGATGTTCAAATTCTCTAACGTTCCCTGCGTTTTTCTAATCGAGAATAAATCGAGTAGGGTTTGCGTAGGGTGTTGGTTGGCGCCATCACCAGCATTAATAATTGGTACAGGCGACACCTCGCTTGCGTACCTAGCGGTTCCCTCGATAGGATGACGCATGACAATAAGGTCGGAATAATTAGCAATAGTGAGAATTGTATCCTTAAAGCTCTCACCCTTAGCCAACGAGGTATTAGCTGCCTCTGAAAAACCAATAACTCGCCCACCTAAACGACTTATCGCGCTCTCAAAGCTTAACCTTGTGCGCGTTGATGGCTCGAAAAAAAGCGAGGCAACTACCGTTTTGCCTAAAATGTTCTGAATAGGATTCTTCTCAAACCCCTCAGCCAAATCGAGAATCTTTATGATCTCTTCTTTGCTTAGATCGTCGATTGCAACTAAGCTCTTGTTTTTCATCATAATTAAGTTTAGGTTTATGTTTCAATTAAAAAAAAGCCCCATTAACAAAAATGAGGCAAATACTAATCGGTATTTATTTTTTCAGCAACTGCCGAATCAATCTTATCTAATGTTTTAAGGAATAGTTCCGTTTTCGAAAGCCTAACCCCAACGGTTATGGAACAGCTGGCATCAAACTCCTGATTTATTATCGGTAAATCCTCCTCATTAATCAATCGCATCATATCGTTAGTTGCAGGGTATGCAAACGAAACCTTGTATATCTCATCGATAGTACGCTCTACAATTTTGGCAGCATCGAGCGCAGCAGCAGCAGCCGCTTTGTATGCATTTAAAAGCCCCGATACACCAAGTTTAGTCCCTCCAAAATATCGCACAACTACAACTAGGGTATTGGTTAGGTTGCGACTAATAATTTGACCGCGTATAGGTTTTCCAGCAGTACTTGAGGGTTCGCCATCATCATTAACACGCCACCTTTCACCATCATAACCTATAACATACGCATAGCAATGGTGACGCGCATCGTGAAACTCCTTACGCAAATCTTGTAAAATAGGTTTTACCTCATCCTCATTGGAAACCGGGAAAGCATAGGAAAAAAACTTGCTCCCCTTTTCTTTGTAGAGGCCCTGCGCTTTATCGACTATCGTGTAATATGTATCTTTTATCTCTTCCATTAACTTAATGCTAAAACAAGTATTGATATGCCTGTTAGGATAATACCAACCCAATTTATTTTGGATGGCCGCTCACGATAAAACACAAAACCAACCAGTACGCTAAGGGCCACGATACTGATATTGTTTATACCAAATACAACCGATCCCATTGCCTGCTTATTTGTATTAATGTTAATATGATTAAGAGCTAGAATCAAAAAATATATTGAGCCAAAATTCACCAATCCCAGTAGCGCTCCCAAACCCCACGTTTTAAGTTTACCTAAACATTTTGCAGCGGGTTTATTAAAAGGCAATACCAATAGGCCAACCAGTAAGGAGCTAGCAAAAACTACTGACGAAAATGTAGAAGCTAAGCTATCGGTAATATACTCTGCTTGGGCAAACTTTACAAACGAATCGACTAGCCCCATACCCACAAAAAGGGATAGAGGTAAGAAAAATATTTTAGGATCTAAGGATTTATTATTTTTCTGATAAACAGTTAGATACACAGCGATGAGCGCAAGCACAATACCAACTACTTTAAGCATTGTAAGCGAGTCGTTGGCATCGTACCAAATAGAGAATACGATAGGGAAAACAACTGACATCTTAGACGCTACAGTTGTTACTCCAACACCAGCCTTTTGGGTACTTTTGGCTATTACGTAGAACATTACTATAAACATAATGCCCACCAACAAAGCAATTGGCAACCATTTTTGAGAAAAAACCTGAAGAGTAAACGGGTTAATATCGCTCAAAAAAAAACCTGCGAAGCAGGCCACGATGTAGTTAACAATAATTGCGCTGAAATTTACAACCTTATGACGTTCAACTAGTTTAAATACTACGTAAATAGATGTTGATGAAAGGATGCTTAGTATTAAAAAAATCATTCTATGAAGTTTTGGCAAAATTAACGTAATTTACATTACTGACCAACTAAAATGTAGCATCCTAAGCATTAGTTTTGAAAAAGTTATTAACACTCCAAGTTATAACACCTACATTTACTCAAAATACATGCTACATGTTAGTTTTTTTAATAATTTTGAAGAAAGAATTTATTCGTAATTTAACAACAAATACATATTAAATTGTTACGTATACCTACAACCTGTTTGTGGCTATTATTAAGCTTATATTTTTTAAACCCTACAGCTGTCGAAGCCAATAGCCTTTCAACTAATACTAATCAACAAGGGTTAATAAACGAAAATAATTCACAAAATGAGAAGGTAAGCCTGGAGGAGCTATCTGATAAAAAAGAATTTGATGACATTTTAAAAGAAAAGGAAAACGAGATAGAGCTAATGAGAAAGCAGCTAAAGCTGCAAAAAAGAAATTTGATACTACTATTCATAATTACCTTTCTGTTTATGGTTACCATAGTAATAGCACTTTGCGATTTGACCTGCCGCAAAAGAGCAAATCAACTTTTAACTGCTCAAAAACTTGAGGCTCAAGAACAAAAATCAACATCAGATAAAAAAGCGAGAAGTTTCACCGAGAGCCTCAACTATGCCCAACGAATTCAAAAGGCCATACTACGCAACTCGCTCCATATTCTGGGCGTACTTCCCGATTCGTTCATTTTATTATACCCCAAAGATATTGTAAGTGGCGACTTTTACTGGATCCAAGAAAAAAACAACAGGATTCTGTTTGCCCTTGCCGATTGTACAGGGCACGGTGTACCGGGTGCACTAATGAGCATTATTGGAACTTACGGCTTAAACAGGGTTGTAAATGAGCTCAACATAACAAGCCCTGGCGAAGTGCTTCATAATGTAAACCATCTGTTTGAGGATAGTTTAAAACAACGTTCCAGTTCAGATATTTTTGATGGTATGGACATAGCCCTGTGCAGCTACAACCCGAAAAGCATGGAGCTAAAATATTCTGGGGCAAATTTGCCCTTACTCATTTGTAGGAGTAATACCCAACCACACCCCTCAAATGTTATACTCAGAAAAGGGAAAACACATACGCTATACAGCATGAAGCCAACCAAACAGGCCATAGGCTCGTTTTCTGAGAATAAAGCATTTGCAAACCATAGCATTGTGCTTGAAAAAGATGACGTAATCTATTTGTATAGCGATGGGTATACCGACCAATTTGGAGGTCCCGATGGCCGAAAGTTTAAATCGCAACCACTTTACCAGCTGCTTGTAAGCATTTGCTCGTTGCCCATTGATGATCAGAAACAGATTGTAGAGTCTACCTTTATGAAATGGAAAGGGAATGCCCAACAAGTTGACGATGTTAGCTTTATTGGGATAAAAATTTAGCCTATGGCTTTCTATTGATTACCAGGAGAAAATCAACCATCAACAAAAAAACCAGAAAAAAATCAGCCTCCTGCCAATTGGCAACATTTAGCACAATGGTAATAATCATCAGCACCAATACAATCCCTCTGTAAAAATTAAGGTTTCCCTCAGCCTTACCCCTATTTTTTATTGATGATATAACCCTATATATAAGGTATGGCGCAAAAGCGATGTAAAAAAAAACTGAGCCAATAGAGTAGGCAAACAACCGAACCAAGCCCGATAATAGAACCAGTGCCGCAGTATAAAGAATAATTTTTCGTTCCGAAATTTTTGCTCTAGCCATAATAAAAACTTATTACAACAAAACTATAAGTAATCATACTAACAAACCAAAAATATTGGGCTATTCAACAGAATATTTTTTAACTTCCTGAAAATAATATTCTATTACCCCGTTTTAAACCAATGCTAATTAAAAAACATATTTTGAACAGATACCAGTAAAAACTATACCCTGCATCCACCAATACAATAATAGCCCGCATTATTCATCAAATTTGTTGAAAATGAATGCAAATGCGGGATACCCCAACTTAGTTGAACCCAATTTTGAGCATCAGAATTGGGTGTGAAACCTAGCCGCTGTCGGAGACAGCAGTTTTTCGAATGAATAATTGGGGATAGGTTAAAATACAAAGTATTTTACCAGAAAACTAATTTGCTCTTTAAGGAATTAATTCCATATCATAAATAAACCAGAGATTAATTGGTAAATTAGTGTTTTTTTTAACACTTTTAAATTTTCCAAAGAAAGAATAACCGTAGGAGAGCTAGGGGTTCTGTGCTATTTTCTATCAAAAGAAAGACCAGACACAAAGCATAGCCCCCACCCCGCTACTAAATAATTAGTAATCATAATGAAAGAAAACGCCATAAGAACGCACGCATCCCAACGCATACTAATTCTCGATGGGGCCATGGGTACGCAGCTACAAAACTACAAGCTTACAGAGGATGATTTTAGGGGAGAGCGATTTGCAAAGCATCCCAAAAACATGAAAGGAAATAACGATATCCTGTCGCTTACCCGCCCCGATGTGATTGAACAAATACACCGAGCATACCTTGATGCTGGGGCAGATATTATTGAAACCAACACCTTTAACGCAACATCAATATCGCAAAGCGATTATGGTACAGAGCATCTGGCAAGGGAAATGAACCAGCAAGCAGCTGCTATTGCACGAAAAGTGGCCGATGAGGTTACCAAAACCAACCCATTAAAGCCTAGGTTTGTTACGGGTTCTATTGGCCCCACAAACCGCACGGCATCCATGTCGCCCGATGTAAACAACCCAGCCTATCGTGCTGTAACCTTTGATATGCTTGCAAATGCATACGAGGAGCAGGTTCGCGGCTTGATTGAGGGCGGAGTGGATGCGCTGCTTATCGAAACCATTTTCGATACGCTGAACGCCAAGGCGGCTCTCTTTGCCATAGGCAAAGTGCTGAATGAAAAGAACATAGACATTCCCGTAATGGTTTCGGGCACCCTAACCGATGCAAGCGGGCGAACGCTATCGGGCCAAACCCTCAAGGCATTTATCGAGTCGGTTAGCCACTACCCGCTATTTTCCATTGGTTTAAATTGCGCCATGGGCGCAGAGCAGCTAATTCCCTATATTAGTGAACTATCGGCCAATACCGAGTTTATGGTTAGCGCCCACCCCAATGCTGGGCTACCCAACGTGCTGGGCGAGTACGATGAGTCGGCTAAAGAAATGGCGCAACTGGTTGAAAAAATGCTCGAAAGGGGCCTGCTTAACATAGTTGGCGGTTGCTGCGGAACCTCGCCCGAGCATATTAAACACATTGCGCAAGTTGCGCAAAAACACTCGCCACGCACTGCCCCTCAATTACCCAAATACACTAGGCTAAGCGGACTGGAATTATTGGAAATTAGACCCGACACCAACTTTGTGAACATAGGCGAGCGCACCAACGTGGCAGGCTCTAGAAAGTTTGCCCGCCTTATTTCTGAGAATAAATATGAAGAAGCCATTGCAGTAGCCAATGAGCAGGTTGAAGGTGGTGCGCAGGTTATTGATATATGTATGGACGATGCCATTATTGAGGGCGAACAAGCAATGGTTACCTTCCTAAATTACCTAGCATCGGAGCCAAATATTAGCCGAGTACCATTTATGATTGACTCGTCGCGCTTCAACATAATTGAGGAAGGGCTTAAATGCGTTCAGGGAAAGTGCATTGTAAATTCAATAAGTTTAAAAGAAGGCGAAGAAAAATTTATTGAGCAGGCAAAAATCATCAAAAGTTTTGGTGCTGCAATGGTGGTAATGCTGTTTGATGAGAAAGGACAAGCCGATACCACAGAAAGGCGCATTGAGATATCGCAAAAAAGTTATAACATACTCGTTAACAAGGTTGGAGTAAACCCGTGCGATATAATTATAGACCCCAACGTGCTGGCCATTGGCACAGGGATGGTAGAGCACACCAACTATGCCGTTAGCTTTATTGAATCGACCCATTGGATTAAAGAGAACTTACCGTACGCCAAAATTAGCGGAGGAATAAGTAACCTATCGTTTGCGTTTAGGGGCAACAACACCGTTCGCGAGGCAATTCACTCGGTATTCCTTTTCCATGCAATTAAAGCGGGTATGGACATGGCCATTGTAAACCCATCGCAGCTTCAGGTTTACACCGAAATTGAGCCAAAACTACTTGAACTCACCGAAGACATAGTGCTTAACCGCCGAAAGGACGCTACTGAAAGGCTACTACTTTACGCACAAAGCGTTAAGGACGAGAAAGTTGACGAGAGTAAAATACAAGAATGGCGCAATTGGCCCATAGACAAAAGGCTTGAGCACGCTTTTGTTAAGGGGATAACCGAATTTATTGATGTTGATGTTTGCGAGGCGCTAGAAACTTACGGTTCGGCTTTACGGGTAATCGAAGAACCGCTAATGAATGGCATGAAGCAGGTTGGCGAGCTGTTTGGCTCGGGCCGTATGTTCCTGCCCCAGGTGGTTAAAAGCGCGCGGGTTATGAAACAATCGGTTGCCATTCTTCAGCCCCATATGGAGGAAGAAAAACAATCGTCGTCGCGCGGAAAGGTGCTAATGGCAACCGTTAAAGGCGATGTACACGATATTGGCAAAAACATTGTTAGCGTTGTTTTGGCTTGCAATGGGTTCCAAATTATCGATTTAGGCGTAATGGTTCCCAATGAGCGTATTGTAGAAGAAGCGATTGCACAAAACGTTGATATTATTGGGCTTAGCGGACTAATTACCCCCTCTTTAGACGAAATGACCAATCTTGCCGCCGAGTTGGAGCGAAGAGGCTTAAAAATCCCCCTTCTTATTGGAGGTGCAACAACATCGAAGCTGCACACAGCGCTTAAAATAAATCCGCACTACAGCGGTGGCGTAGTTCATATCAAGGATGCATCGCAAACCAGCGAGGTGGCAATTGAACTGATATCGAAAGAGCGAAAGGCTGCTTTTCTTAAACAGGTAAATACCGACTACGAAAAGGCATTGGCCAAACGTGCCGACAAATCGCACTCGCTAATAGCTTTGGATGAGGCTCGAAAGAACAACCTAAAGCCTATCCAAGCGGATTACAGACCAGCGAAACCAAACAGCTTAGGAATTCAAACCTTTAGGAACTATTCGCTTAACGAATTAAGGGAGTACATTAATTGGACTTACTTTTTCCATCCGTGGGGAATACGAGGCAGATACCCTGAGATACTCAACGGTGCTGCTAAAGGTGCTGAGGCAACCAAACTTTACAACGATGCCAATGCGCTACTCGATGCCATTATCAGCAACCAAAGCCTCACTGCCAATGGGGTTATAGCCATTTTACCAGCAGCCTCACAAAACGATGATATTGTTATTTTCGGTGATGAGAAAAGAGGTGATATCACTTATCGCCTACCACAGCTACGAAACCAAGAGGTAAAGCCCACTGGAGAATTCAACCTTTGCCTATCGGATTTTATTGCTACCATAGACTCGGGCAAACCCGATTGGATTGGTCTTTTTGCCGTTACAGCAGGGCTTGGAGCCACCGAGTTGGCAAACGAGTACGCCAGTAAAGGCGACGATTACAATGCGTTAATGGTTAAATTGCTTGCCGATAGGCTTGCCGAAGCATTTGCCGAGGTGCTGCACGAAAAAATACGACGCAAAATTTGGGGATACGCACCAAACGAAAAATTAGCACTCGACGAGCTATTTAAGGCAAAATATCAAGGCATACGCCCCGCTCCAGGCTATCCAGCATGCCCCGACCACAGGCAAAAAGCAGCAATGTTTGCAGCACTAAAAGCCGATGAAAATGCCGACCTTACGCTAACCGAAAGTATGATGTTAACGCCAGCGGCATCGGTAACGGGCTACTACTTTGCGCATCCACAGTCGAAATATTTTAATGTTGGGAAAATTGACAAGGAACAACTTATCGATTACACCAAACGAATGGGAAGCAGCGTTAACGAAACAGAAAAGTTTATTCCCAATAACTTACTTAAAAAAGAGAATGAGTAACAAAAATCAAAAATAAAATGACAGTTCCAGAACATCTAAACAACCTAAAAGGCTCACGCCTTTCATTCGAACTACTCCCACCAGTTAAGGGCAACAGCATCAATTCCATTTTTGCCACGCTTGATAAGCTTATGGAGTTTTCACCACCCTACATAAACATAACATATCATAGAGAAGAACTAACATATGTAACTAAAAATGGTGTAAAACAACCTGCCATTGTACACAAACGCCCTGGGACAGTTAGCATTGCTGCCGCAATTAAGGGAAAGTACAAGGTTGATGTGGTTCCGCATATCATTTGCGGTGGTTTTTCGCAACACGAAACCGAAGATGCGCTGATAGACCTCGACTTTTTAGGTATTAAAAATCTTTTGGCGCTACGAGGTGATGCCGACAAGAGGCTTGGAAAATTTAAACCAAATCCAGAGGGGCACCAATATGCGGCAGATTTAGTTAGCCAAATAATGAATATGAACAAGGGTATTTACTTAGAGAAGTACGTTGAGAATCCCTCGCCCACAAACTTTTCGGTTGGCGTTGCGGGCTATCCCGAAAAACATAAGGAGTCGCCTAGCCTTGAAACCGACATGCTGCATTTAAAACAAAAGGTTGACGCAGGAGCTGAGTACATTGTAACCCAAATGTTTTTCGACAATAGAGTATATTTCGAATTCGTGAAAAGATGTAGAGACTTAGGAATAACAGTACCTATAATACCTGGTTTAAAACCCATTGCAGTTAAAGCGCACCATGAAATGCTCCCAAAAACCTTTGGCCTTACCATACCTACCGAATTATCGAAACAGGCAAAAAAATGCCGAACGAACAAAGATGTTTGGCAGCTGGGAGTTGAGTGGGCCATTGCACAATCTAAAGAGTTACTAGCAAACGGAGCACCACTAATTCACCTTTATACCATGAGTAGAGCTGAGAATATTGTGGCTATCGCAAAATCCATTGCCTGATAAGAGCAAGCACAAGTCTTTAAACCCCAATTATTCATTCGAATAATTGGGGTCTCCGACAGCGACTAAGTCTCACAACCAATTTTGTTACCCGAAATTGGGCTCGACTATACTCGGGGTAACCCACATTTGCATTCATTTTCAACAAATTTGATGAATAATGCGGGTTAAAAGAAGATTACTCAATAATTAGCTTAGTGGTAACCTCTTTCCCATCAACATTTATTTTAAGAAAATATATCCTTTTCGATAAGCTGCTCAAATCAACCTGTTCCGACATCGTATCGCTAAACTCCTGGGTTTCTAGTAGCTTGCCCGAAATATCGTAAACCGATACAATTGCCTTTTTAATTTGCTTATCGAAATCTATTTTAACATATCCATTTGACGGATTTGGGTAAACTACCACTCCTTTTGCTGCCAAATCCTCAATACTGGTAATGGTAAATATGGTGGACCACTCATCAGATGCAACATTCGAGTTTCCTGCCATGTCAGTAGCAACATCTGCTGGAACGCATAAAGTAACAGGACCAGACTGTATTGGTGAAATATTAACAATATACAAAGGAGCTTCACTAGAATCAAACGTATTCACATCAGCATTGGTTACCAAAATATCCGACTGCTCGAACCCCTCAACATCCTCGCTAAATTCAACCTTTACATCAAATGTTGTCATATAGGTATGCTCGCCAACGATACTTGATATAGCTATAGTTGGATTCTCGTTATCAAGTATAATCTCGAAGCTATTACTCTCCTCGCTCTCAAATGCAGGACTAGAAGAGCTCATCTTAATTTTATATCCAGTGCCCGAAGCTGTTGAAGCTGGTATTTCGATGTTAATTGAACCATCCTCATCAGATTGCAGCTCGCCAACAACAACAGCCGAAGAAAAGTCGCCATTACTATCGGAAAGATACGCCGTAAAGGTATTGTCCGAAAATGTTTCGTTAAGGCTATAGCCAAGCGGAAAAGTAGCCGAAAGATTATCCGACACATAGATTGGACCCTTTACTGTACTCAAAGCTATTTTGGGTATGTCGAATGGAGCAACATTCGTTTTCCAAAGCCCCCTTCCATAAGTACTAGCATAAAGTACGCTATTTTCAGGCTGTCCTATATCGTAATGTATCTCAAGTTCAGTAACTACCACGGTGGGTAAATTATTGCTAAATAAAGCCCATTCATTATTGTCTTCGCGAAAGAATACACCCATATCGGTGCCAACATAAAGTTGCTGATTACCAGACATTTTATTCTCGACAATTGTATTAGCTGGTACATTTGGTAACCCTTGGGATATGTTAGTCCATGTATTACCCCCATCAAATGATTCGTATACTTTCGCGCCCAATTCATATCCACTATAAGTAATCCATATATGCTCTGGGCTACTACTGTCAACTGTAATATACGATATCGAATTGATGCTATTTGGCAGCTTGCTGGTTAAATTGTTCCACGATTCACCACCATTAGTGGTACAATAAAAACTATACAAACCCGCAATATATAGGTGGTTAGGATTGGATTCAGAAATTGCCATAGATCTAATATCCTGATATATATTTAAGTTCGATATTTTCTGCCAGCTATTACCCCTATCCTGTGTTTTCCAAACATCCGAATAACCTAGGTATAAAGTTTTATTGTCGATAGGATCAATTATGTATGGCGAAACCCACGCCCCATGGTCAGGGATACTTTCCGTAATATTAACTCTGCTGTAGTTCCATCTATCAAGGGTTCTATCAACCTGTCCATACACATAGGTTGCATACTGAACATTTACATCCGTGTAGTCAATTATACACTCCATGCCGTCGCCTCCCTTTACATCCCACCAATCTCCACCAGATGTTAGCTTGCTGCCATTATCCTGCAGACCAGTTATTACCTCATCCTTAACCGTTTGCGAAACCCCGAGTCTATACATTTGGCTTATAACCATACCGTTAGTTAGGTCAGTCCAGGTATTACCCCCATTGGTAGTTTTGTATACACCGCCATCGTTACCCTCAAAAAAGGTGTTTTCGTCCATAAACTTCATATAATGCTTATCAGCATGAACAGCAGGAACACCAGTACCAGCATACCAAAAGTTTACAATACCCCACGAGCTACCACCATTCATCGATTTCCAAGTATTTATACCACCAAGGTAAATAATGTTTTCGTTAACAGGAGATACCGAAAGGGTTAAATCAAACCACCCTTGCCCACCAGGAGTTGTGCTGTTGATTGACCAATTTAAAAGATTGTAATCGGTAGGATTATCCCCATAAACCTGACTAAAAGTATTGCCACCATCGGTCGATTTATAAACCCCATCCAACCCATAGCTGTTATCGCAAGCCAGGGCATAAACCACGTTGGGATTTGCGGGGGTTACAGCCAGCTCAACCCGATATGATGATGGAAGGCTATGCACACCGCTCCACGTTTGGCCAGAATCAGTAGATTTATATATTTGTTTATTGGAATAATTGGCGGCAAAAAGAACCTGCCCGTTTGAATTGGGTTGAAGCTCCATATCAAAGAAAACCCCAGAGGATACAACGTTATATGTCTCCCAAGCATCGGTGGTTTTTATAAGTCCAATGTTTGTCGATGCCCAGAAAATATTGGGATCGCTTGGGTGCTTTAGTAAGCGAGTAATTCTATATCCTGATGAAACTGCAAAGTTTAGCCCTGTATTATCCCAGGTCTGTCCGTCATCGGTAGTTTTTAGCACACCTATTGAGTAGTTATCGCCAGCATCGCGATCGCCAGTAGCAATATAAATTGTTTGACTGGTTTCATAATCGTGAGCCAGCACAATTTCACTAACCCCAATAACAGGTATATTATCTGTTAGCACCTCCCAACTCTCTCCCCCATTAGTAGTTTTCCATAAACCGCCCGATGGTGATCCAACCCAAAAAATGTTGGGATTGCTTGGGTGAAAAGTAATGCAGTTAATACGACCAACCCCCGCATACCCTCCCGCAGAGCTGCTAGGCCCCATGCTTTCCCAATCAGAAAGGTCTTCTGTTTTACCCTTTGATGTTTTTAAAAAATCTTGCTGAATTGTAAAAGGATTAACAGCAGGAAGATTTCCAGTTCCTTTTTCAACCCTTGGCTCCCAAAACCACTCCCAGCGCTTAAACTGCTTCCAACCTCCCGCTTTGTGCTTTACACCATCAACGTAGTAATACCCAGCCTGAACATCGTACTTACTCCAATACTCATTAAAATCTTTTTGAAGTTGATGGAAATTTACACCATTCTTAGAATCAGCTGGCGAGTAAAAATCTTCAATCCAATTTTGCGCACCTACCGTGAACATAGCGCCAAAAACAAGCGCTATCAATATAGAAAACTTCTTCATATCAAAAATTATTTAACATTAAACTCTTTATACACCAAACAATTATCTTTATCTGAAAAACTATGTAATATGGCAATACGATAAACTCCTGGACCAATTGGAATCGTTATAGTTTCAGGTATAAACTTTTGAATTTCTTCCTCGCCACACCAGCTCTCCTTCATATCCCAACTCTTAGTATACTGTTTTCCTGCCAACAACTCAATATACTCGGGTGGTTTAGCACATGGAGCACCACATGGGCAATGTAAAATACGTAAGGGAACCCAATCCTCACCATTCTGTTTTTCAATTTGCAACTTGTAATGCTGAAAAATTTTGACCGTTTCATCCGATTGATTAGTTATTACAAAATCAATGGTATTGTGAGGTAAAAAATTGACCTCAACATTCAACTTTTCCAAATTTTTGGGTTCAGGTGCATGTAAAACTTTTTTTGGTGTACATGCACAAAGTACAACCAGAGCAAAAAAGATAATTCGTTTCATATGTCGATTTTACTGTTTAAAAGTACCTACAGAACACCCTTGCAATATATAACTTTATTAACATCAATATTTCATATTGTATACATTTTTGTAATTAAAAAACACTATTGTCTGGTAAAAATAAAGTTAAACATTATAGATTCTTCGCTTCACTGCGTTTCGCTCTGAAACGTATGTTCGACAAAACCATTGAAAATAGAAATGGCTTTGTCAATGACAAATGTTTAGTTTTTAGGGGAGGGCTTGGCTAGCGGCTTCGCCGCTAGCCAAGCCCTCCCCTCCCAAATACAACTCAACGCCCTGTCATTCCGACCGTAGGGAGGAATCTATAAATATTAACCGGACACCTGTAAGAATTCTTAAAGACCGCACCTTTTAACCCGCATTATTCATCAAATTTGTAAAAGATGAGCGCAAATGCGGGTTAAAGTATACTAGTAAAAAGATAAGAGGGTAAATATTGCGACAATAGCGCTATTTTACGGCCGAATTGTTTATTAACGTTCTAATGAGCTTATTGTTGGGCTTAGATTATAAGTTTTTTACTACTTTTGTAGAACATCAAAAACGAAAAAAATAATTTAGGAAATTAAACTGAATGAACAAAAGACATATCCTTATTGAAGGTATTGACCATCTTGCTCTATACGGAGTGAACAACTCAAACTTCAACTTAATTACATCACATTTTCCAAAGCTTAAGCTTATTGCCCGGGGTGATGAGATTAAGGTTCTAGGCGAAGAGAAAGAGATTCAGGTACTCGAAGATAAGATTCATCAAATGATAGATTTTTACCGACGATATAATAAGCTGACCGAGGAAAATGTGCTGGATTTTTTAAATGAAACGGATGGCTCCATATCAATTGCCGAGGAGGACTATAATGATACCCTTGTATATGGAAACAGCGGGCGTATTATTAAGGCACGAACAGTAAATCAGCGTATCTTTGTAGAAAAATCACAAGAAAACGACCTGCTATTTGCAATCGGCCCAGCAGGTTCAGGAAAAACATACACGGCAATAGCATTGGCGGTAAGGGCTCTGAAGAATAAGGAGGTAAAAAGAATTATTCTAACCCGACCTGCGGTAGAGGCTGGTGAACGTTTAGGTTTTTTGCCTGGCGATTTGAAAGAAAAGCTCGATCCGTATTTACAGCCGCTTTATGATGCTTTGAATGATATGATTCCTGCTAGAAAGCTTAACGACTATATGGAGGAAGGGATTGTGCAGCTTGCCCCGCTGGCTTACATGAGGGGGCGCACGCTCGATAATGCATTTGTTATTCTAGATGAGGCACAGAATACGAGCATAAACCAGATGAAGATGTTTTTAACCCGTATGGGAAACAACGCAAAGTTTATTGTAACGGGTGATATTACTCAAATCGACCTGCCTAAAAGCGAGGATTCGGGATTAGTTCCAACGCTAAAATTATTGAAAGATGTTCCTGGCTTATCAATTACTTACTTCGATTCAAGAGATATAATCCGACACAGGCTGGTAAAATATATTGTCCATGCTTTCGAAAAACATAATAAGAGTGATTTTGATAGCGATACAAAAAATAATAAATAAATGGCTATGGATAAAGCAATTGTAAGTACTAATTACAGGTTTCCTGAGCAGACAGGGGTTTATAAGGGTAAGGTTCGCGATGTGTATTCATTGTCAACCGATGTGCTGGTTATGGTTGTATCCGATAGGATTTCAGCTTTTGATGTAATTCTTCCCGAAGGTATTCCATACAAGGGGCAGGTTCTAAATCAGATTGCTTCAAAATTTCTCGATGCCACCAGCCATATCGTTCCCAATTGGAAAATCGACTCCCCGGATCCAATGGTAACCATTGGGCATAAATGCGAGCCATTCCCTGTTGAAATGATTGTTCGGGGCTACTTAACCGGAAGCGCATGGCGCGAATATAAGAACGGAGCCCGTGAAATATGTGGCGTTCCAATTCCCGACGGTATGAAGGAACATCAGGCTTTTGAGAATCCTATAATCACTCCAACAACTAAAGCCGAGCAGGGAGCACACGATGAAAATATTTCTGCCGAGGAGATAATCAGGCAAGGGCTTGTAGATGAGGAGGACTACGCTAAACTCGAGGATTACTCGCTTAAACTTTTTGAGCACGGCTCAAAAATGGCAAACGAGCGTGGGTTAATACTTGTTGATACAAAGTACGAGTTTGGCAAAAAGGATAACGAGATATATTTGATTGACGAGGTGCACACTCCCGATTCGTCCCGTTACTTTTATCTCGATGGATATCAGGAAAGGTTTAGTAGGGGCGAGGCTCAGCACCAGCTTTCTAAAGAGTTTGTTCGCGAATGGCTTATGGAGAATGGTTTTAAAGGCGAACCCGGACAGCCAATTCCCGAGATGACTACCGAAATAGTTAAAAGCATAAGCGAGCGCTATATTGAGCTTTACGAGCGCATTAGTGGCGAAAAATTTGAGAAGCAATCTACTAAAAACATAATGGAACGTATTGAAAATAACGTGCTTAACTCATTGCAAAGGAATATGTTGATGGTATAGCTTCTTAGCTTTTTGTAACGAAATAATTTAACCCCAATTATTCATCTGAATAATTGGGGTCTCATACAGCAACTAGGTCTCACAACCCATTTTGTTGCCCAAAATTGGGCTCGACCATGTTGGGGCAACCCGCATTTGCATTCATCTTTTACAAATTTTGTAAATAATGCGGGTTAGGGCGAAATGAGAAAGGTAGGGTGTGTTTTTTAAACCAAAAAAGAGGGATAAGCAAAATGCCATCCCTCTTTCTGAAGCTAAATTATGGTTTATAGCTGCTTTAAGTGCTTATCAATTAGCAGCGTTGTTTCGGTTTGCGATGGCCTGGAGGCTGGATACTCAATTATATTGCCTTCGGCATCAATTAGAACAAAGGTTGGAATACCATATATTTGGTAATTTTTAGCCACATCCGATTGCCATGCTTTTTCGGCATGAAGCTGAATTCCTGTAAGAGGTGTTTCGGTAACCATTTTTTCCCAGGCAGCCTTGTCATCATCAAGCGAGATACCAATAATGCTAATCTCCTTATTGGCGTAGGCTTCTTTTAATTTAATCAGATGGGGTATTTCTGCTCTGCAGGGGCTGCACCAGGTAGCCCAAAAATCGATATAAAGAAGCTTGCCCTTAAAGTCGCTTAGCGAGTATTCTTTCCCATCAATTCCGGTTAGGGTAAAGCCTGGTGCTGGTTTGCCAGGGGCTAGCAGCATCCTTTTGGCTAGCTCGTTTTTAACCTTGTCAGCGTAAACCTTAGTTTGTGCGTTGGCAATGAAATGTTTAGCAACATTTTCAGCAACTTCAAAGCTCGACCATTTTATGGTTTCCGATGTTTCTGATGATTTAATGTAGTCACCGAGTTCGATGTGTGTGATAATTGAGTCGACAAGTTCGGAGAAAATTATGCTGTGTTCAAATTCCGATTTTCCTCGGTTCTCATCTTTGGCTAGTATATCCTGAAACAATCGGTTTAGGTGCTTTTGCACGAGGTCGGTGTATTCGCTTATCGATATATGCTCCTGGTTGCTAAGGTCAATATCATCAATAAAAGAGTAGTAGCTGGGGTCGATATCAGCTTCGGTTTGCGTAATCATAGCATTGTACAGCGGGTAGTCGTATTTTACGCCAGCAAATCTATACTTTAGCCTAGCTTTTTCAAGCGAGTTAAACACGTTGTCGGTTTCTTCAGAATCATCTATTAAAGTAGCCATTGCTGCTTCAGCTGAGTCCAGCTTACTGGCAAACAAGTCGGAAGGCAGGCTGTATAGATTTCTGAAATCGCGTGTTAGGCTGCGAAACTCTTGATTTATCTTAAAAATTAGCGTACTATGAGCAGCAAGTTTACCTTCGGTAAATGGGTTTACTAAGGGCTCCTTGGCATCAAGGGTAAGGCTAATATCAGCACCAGGCATTAGGTATAGCGTATATCTAGCCCTATCGAACCGTATTGTGTAGTATGTTGGCCTTGTGATGCTAATTGTTTCATAAAAACTACCGTCTTCGTTTAACCAAACGGTATCGGTAATGCCTTTTGTGGAAAGCAGGCCGTACGGGTTTTCGAAATTCGCTGTGGTACCGCTTAGTACCGCTTCTTTCTTTAAGTTATTGCACGAAGCTAACGCCGCTAGCGCGAAAATGCAAATTATAGCTCTTTTCATATCTATCTATTTTAAAATTTTGCGCAAAATAGGTGTTTTTTTTGATTTAACCCCAAATTATTTGAACGAATAATTGGGGGTCTCCCACAGCAACTTTGTCTTACAGCCAATTTTGCTACCCATAATTGGGCTCAACTAGGTTGGGGTAACCCGCATTTGCATTCATCTTTTACAAGTTTGATGAATAATGCGAGCTAATGGGGTATTTTAAAGTTTTTAAACCTTTACCACTGTATTACTATCAACATACCACAAAAAACCCTCAATATTACTGTAGTTCATAAGTTCGAGTAGGGCAATATATTGCCTTACCTGCTTAGCGTGCTGCGGTATTTGGGTACCAAATTTAAAGTCGATAACAATGGTTTTTGTTCCATGGCTAATAACCCTATCGGGCCGATAGGAACGCCCGCTTGGGGTTAGTATCGATTTTTCTGTTTTTATATCCCACGAGTCCGAAAACCAGTCGTTAAAGGGTGCCTCATTGAGTAGCGTCTTTATTTTATGGGCTAAATTGGCCGACATATTCTTGTCAAATATCCCGTCAACCTCTGCTTGGCGAATAGCTTTGTCAACATCATTTACGGTATGGATATTCGAGAATAGTTCGTGCATTATTTTCCCGTGCTCCAATGGTGCTGTTCTGATGCCAGGGCTCGACAAGAAGAATTCTTCCGACTCTATTTTCATTTTAACACTTCTAAAGTTGCTGCCAACTGGGTACGAGTCCATTACCCATTTATTTGTATCGGTTTCTGTTTTTGCATCCTCCTTACTTTGGCTTGCTTCGCCACTAAAATATACTTTATCCTGTTCGGAATCATTGGGTTGGGTTTGCAATGCCATATTCGGCACCACGGCTTTTATCAGCTTAGCAACCGATGTTACCTTGTCGCTAGGGTTCTTTTCTGTTTTAGTGGGGGTAAATATGTGCAGCTCCTCTTTGGCACGGGTAAACGCCACGTATAGCAGGTTGATGTTGTCCACAACCTCTTTCATCTCCTCCTCAAATATTTCGTGGGCAAACAGGCTTTTTGATGCTATCTTGGTGGCCTGAATGGGATACTTAGGAAGTATGTTAAAGGGGGTTTCGTTCGTTTTAACCCATAGCAAAGGGGTAAGCATTTTTGGCCTAAAATCCCAGTTTGCATAGGGTATAATTACCACCGAAAATTGCAGCCCTTTTGATTTATGAATGGTTAAAATAGAGACTGCATTGGTTGAGTCGGGAACCGACAGCGATAATTTTTCGTTGTTTTCGTCCCACCACTGTAAGAAACGGCTTACATCGCTTCCGCCCTTAAGGCTATGGGATATGATATGCTCATGAAGCTCGGCAAGATGAGCCAGCTCACCTTCAACAGTAAACAGGCTATACCTTAGGGCAATTGCCTCGTAAACTTCCTGTAGGGGTCGAGTAATTTGCTGGCTAAGCCATTCCACCTCCGACTCGATGTATGAAGCTTGGAAATATTTATGCCAGCTATCGGTTTCCATCTTTTTTAGGGTAATCAGCTCTTTGGATAGCACCCGTCGGGCAACATCGTTGTTTGAGTCGTGAACAAGCCTAAACGCAGCAATTACCAATCGAACCACAAGCGAAGCTTTAAGCTGCAAGCCCTCTTGGCTTACGAATGCAATCTGTTTACTCTGGTCGGGTTCGGTTCGGTTATGCTCGAGCAGCATATTGGCAATTTTTTGGCCGTCTTTTTTATTTCGCACCAGAATTGCAATATCGTTTAGGTTGTGCTGCTTTCTTGTTTCTTGAATTAGCTGAGGGATGTCCAACGATAACTTCTCATCGCAGTCCTCATTTTTCTCGCGTTCAAATATATTGATTTTAACGTACCCCTTATTTTCGGTCGATTTTTTTGCAACCTTTTGAGCAACATCTTTATACGCTTGGTTAATCTGTTCCTTAAGATAATCCGATAGCGCCTCGTTATCGGGTATTTTACCATCAATTTGCGCAATGGTTAAATCTTTTATATCAGCAAAAAAACGGTTGTTAAACTCTATGATGTTGGGTAAGCTCCGCCAGTTTTGCAGCAACGGAATTTCACGAATACCGTAGTGCGCAAAATCTTTTTCTACCTCGGTAGCCAAAATTTTCCAGTCGCCGTTGCGCCAACGGTAAATCGACTGCTTTACATCGCCCACAATCATGCTGAAAAAATCTTGCGAAAGGCTATTTTCAATCAGCGGTTTAAAGTTATGCCATTGCACTTCCGATGTATCCTGAAATTCATCAATCATAAACACATCGTAGCGGGTGCCAATCTTTTCGTAAACAAATGGCGCATCCGAATCGTTAACAAATTCGCGCAGCAAATGCCCGCTATCGCTTAATAGCAGGAAACCCTCGTTGCGCGATAGCTCCCGAACTTTACTCCATAAATCGCCAATAAGCGCAAGGTTTTCAAGATTTTTTAAAATTAGTTTTGCCGATATGTAGCGTGCATTTTTACTTGTTATGATATCGCTTAACGTAACCAATGTTGGATGCAGCACCTGTTGCACAATTAGCTGAAGGGGTGCAAAAAGTGCATCGTTTTCCCGTGTTTTTTTAGCCACCCAATTTTCCCCTGTGGGGTCATCGAGAGCATCTATAACCCTTTTGCCATCGGGTAGGGGAAGTTCGCTCCACTCGCTATCAAGATTTACACATTTATTAAAAAAGCCCATTACACCGCTGTTGCCATATGCAAATGATTTGGCCTCTATTTGTTGCGTATTAAGCTTATTGTAAGCGTATTGTGCCGTAGTATTAATTTCAGAAACGGTTTCGTTAACCAGCTTTTGAAGCTCGTTTTTTAGATGGTTTACCCTCTCCTTATCGGTGAACTTCTCAATATCCTCACGGCTCATCAGCCTAAACTTTTCGGAGAATAGCTGTTTACCCAGCTCAATTAGCTTGTGCCTCACATCCCAACTTTTTCCTTCGTCCAGTAGGGCATAGCCCATTCTCGAGAGCCATTTAAGCAGCTCGTCAACTTCCGATGCCGAATCCAGTAGGTTATCCGCTGCATGTTCAAGCACAGGCTGGTTATCAAGCTCAATATCAACACCGCCCTGTTCGCCAATTTCCCACAGCAACGATTGTATTACACGTTGCACAAAGCTGTCGATGGTGCTAATAGAGAATCGGCTGTAATCGTGAAGAATTAGCGAAAGTGCCTGCTTCGCCCTAGCGCCAACCACCTTATCGGGAAGGTTTAAATCCTGAGCTATGGTTTTGCCCATGTTGGTTAGCTTGCCGTTCGATAGGTCGAATAGCTCATCAAGAATACGACCCTTCATCTCGGCAGTGGCCTTATTGGTAAAGGTTACCGCAAGTATCGATTTGTAGCTCTCGGGGTTGGTAATCAGTTGCTTTATATATTCGGCTGCAAGCCTAAAAGTTTTGCCCGACCCAGCGGATGCTTTGTAAACTACTAGCTGCGACATTATACCTATTTATATTAGTAAAGTGATAAAGATAGTAATTTGAGCTTAAAAAATCAGAGCGCTTTGCGCGTTGTTCCCAATTCTTTTCCAGTTAACCTTTCCTTGTTCTACCGCAGTGTTTCCAATTTTGGGCATTAGGGGTTGTTTGCTTAGCCTCAATTATTCATCCGAATAATTGCTGCCTGCCACAGCAACTAGGTCTCACAGCCAATTTTGTTTCCCGAAAATAGGCTCGACTAAGTTGGGAAAACCCGCATTTGCTTTCAATTTAATAAGTTTGATGAATAATGCGGGTTACTTTAGTGTTTCCCTTTTTTTGTATTTGTTAATTATGATTTTAGGGTGTAAATTTACATCTTATGTTTTTTTGAAAATGAGGGTACAATGAACGTAGCAGAGCTACATGTTGCCATAGTGCAGGCCAATTTACTTTGGGAGGATATTAACGGTAATATCTCCCGATTATCGGATATGATAGATAATATAAAGGGCACACCTCATATTATCATACTTCCCGAAATGTTTACCACTGGCTTTTCGATGAACGCCTCACAGCTTGCCGAAGAGCCCAATGGAAAAACATACCGTTGGATGGTTGAAATATCAAAATTCAAAGGGTTTGCCCTGTGCGGTAGTTTTATGGTTTGCGAGGGTGGCAGGTTTTATAATCGATTCCACTTTGTTACACCAGGCGGGAATCTTTTTATTTACGATAAGCGACATCTCTTCTCGTATGCAAATGAGCATACCGTATTCACTCCTGGTGAGCATAGGCTGGTTTTTGAGTATTTGGGCTGGCGAATAATGCCCCAGATTTGTTACGATGTACGCTTTCCTGTATGGTTTAGGAACAGGGGCGACTACGACCTGCTTATCAATGTGGCCAGTTTTCCAGAAACACGTCGAGACATTTGGCGTACTTTGCTTAAGGCAAGGGCAATAGAAAATCAGTGCTTTGTGGCCGCTGCAAATAGGGCAGGCGATGATGAACTTGGGCTACACTACGCTGGCGATAGCATGCTGATTAACGCAGTAGGTGAACCTGTTGCAGAGATTTTACCAAGTGCTGAGGGAATTGTTCAGAGCATCTTTATTAAAGATGAACTAGCTGAGCTGCGTAAACAATTTCCGGTACTCCTCGATGCCGATGAATTTAAAGTGGAGGGGGAGTATTAAAAAACATCAAGTTTTTTAAGTAATTTTTTTTCAATTAGCTTTACTTTGCAACTTTTTGTAAAAACATACATCAAACATCCACGATAATAGACTTGACACATGCGAATGACTATTTCCTTGGATATTCCATCAGTACCACAAAATTAAATTAGATAGATGAACATTGTTATTGCTGGTGCAGGCGAGGTTGGAACACACCTAGCCAAAATGTTATCAATTGAGTACCATGATATCGTGGTAATTGATACCGATGAACAGAAGTTGGCGCAACTCTCATCAACGGCCGATTTACTTGTTGTAGAAGGTTCTGCAACCGATATAAGCGTATTAAAGGAGGCGAATGTTAATAAGATTGAACTTTTTATTGCCGTTACAAGTTCCGAAAACGTTAATATACTTAGCGCTACGCTAGCAAAGCGATTGGGCGCAAAAAAGGTAATTGCTCGTATCGACAATAATGACTATTTGCTACCCAACAACAAGGAAATTTTCTTGGATCTCGGTATCGATTCGTTAATATATCCCGAAAAACTTGCGGCGCGCGAGGTGGTTAGCTTGTTGGGGCATACCAGCTCCACCGAATTTGTGAATTTTTCGGGCGGAAAACTTTCCCTGGCGGTATTTAGGTTAGAAGAGGATGCACCGGTTATTGACCAAACCCTTTTACAAACAGTAAAGAAAAATCAGGAGCTTGAGTTTAGGGCCGTGGCCATAGCTCGCGAGGGCGAAACAATTATTCCTAGAGGAAGCGATAGGTTTAAGGTAAACGATTTGGTTTACGTAATAACCAATCAGAGTGGTGTGCGTGAGATGCTTAAATATACAGGTAAAAAGAATATCGCTGTACGTAACCTTATGATACTGGGGGGAGGAAGAATCGGTTCTCGAATTGCGCATGAACTCGAAAAAGATGTTAATGTGAAAATAATTGAAAATAATCGGGACGAAAGTATTCGACTTGCAAATTTCTTTTCAAATGCCTTGGTTATATACGGCGATGGCCGCGATACCGAATTGCTCATGGAGGAGGGGATAGAGTATATGGATGCGTTTATTGCGGTTACCGGAAATTCCGAAACAAATATTTTAACCTGCCTGGAAGCCAAGCGAATGGGCGTAAAAAAAACCATTGCCGAGGTTGAGAATCTCGATTATATTAAGCTGGCCGATAGCATGGGAATTGATTCGGTTATCAATAAAAAGCTTATTACGGCTAGCCGTATATTTCGTTACACCATGAGCACGGAGGTATCGGCCATTAAGTGCCTTACTGGGAGCGACGCCGAGGTGTTTGAGTTTATAGTAAAACCTAACGCTTTGGTTACAAGGGGTAAAGTTAAGGATATAAATTTTCCTAAGGATGCAATTATTGGTGGCGTGGTTAGGGGTAAGTCAAGCTATATTGCAGAGGGAAGCACAGAAATAAAAGCCTATGATAGGGTTGTTGTATTTGCCTTACCTTCAGCGATTAATAAGGTGGGAAAATTTTTTAATTAGGAGCATAAAAAAAGGGTAGGCTACTTACATCGCACCGCTACAACCACCTACCCTTGCTACCTTCCGATTCTGGGGGAATTCAGTGGGAGCTGGTCGTGTAAGACCTACCCAGACCGCAAAGATAACAACAAGTTTATGACTCTTCAAACCTTTTTTATGCTTTTTTTAATATTTCTAATATCTTTGCTAAAGTAAAAACACGCTTAAAAAACACTAAAATATTCACTTATATAGCTATGGAAGAAACAAAACGCAGTATGAAAAATGCAATGACCTATGGTTTGTACGTAGGGCTTGCTTTGGTTATTGTGCATTTAATGCAGTACCTAATGGATGTATACCAGCCATCTAAATGGGTAAGTATCCTAACCTATCTAATTATGGCTGGAGGTATTGCGATGGGTACTATTTACTTTCGCAATCAAGAGCTTAATGGCTATATATCCTACGGAAAAGCTCTTGGGCAAGGTATTCTCATAGGCATATGCGCATCAATTATTTTTGGGTTCTACTTTGGCCTTTTGACTGGGGTTATCGATACAACGTACATGGCATCCTTAAGCGAGGTAGTTGCCGAAGCGTATCTTGATGCTGGAATGGACTACGATCAGGTTGAAATGATGATGGGAATGGTGAAAAAGTATCAAACGCCTTTTTTGATGACCATATCTCAAATTTTGGGCAATACCATTACTTTTATTGTTTTTAGCCTAATTACCTCAATCTTTATTAAGAAAGAGGAACCATTTTTCGATACTAACGAGTAATATTTTTTAAATGGATCTATCTGTAGTAGTACCCTTATATAATGAGGAAGAGTCGTTGCCCGAATTGGTGGATTGGATTAACCGAGTGATGACCGAAAACAACTTCTATTTCGAGATAATTTTGGTTGATGATGGTAGCAACGATTCTAGCTGGAGCGTTATAAAAGAATTAAAAAGTAAGTTCTCTTTTATACGTGCGGTTAAGTTTAGGCGTAATTATGGAAAATCGGCCGCTCTACATACGGGGTTTCAACTTGTAAAGGGCGATGTGATTATTACCATGGATGCCGACCTGCAGGATAGCCCCGATGAGATACCCGAACTTTATAGAATGATTACCGACGATAAATTCGACTTGGTTTCGGGATGGAAAAAGAAACGTCACGACCCCATATTCTCAAAGCGAATACCTAGTAAGCTCTACAACTTTACAGTTCGCTGCTTTACTGGTATTAAGCTGCACGACATGAATTGTGGGCTTAAAGCCTACCGGAAAGAGGTTGTTAAAAGTATCGAGATTTTTGGCGAGATGCATCGCTACATTCCTGTTCTAGCCAAGCAGGCAGGGTTTAAGCGAATAGGCGAGAAAGTGGTTCAGCATCAGGAGCGAAAATATGGTGTTACTAAGTTCGGGCTTGAGCGATTTGTTAATGGTTTTCTAGATCTTTTCACCGTAATTTTTGTTAGCCGATTTGGTAAAAAGCCCATGCACCTTTTTGGAACACTCGGAACACTAATGTTTCTGATTGGCGGGGGAATAGCTGTTTGGATTGTAGCTAGCAAGCTCCATGCACAGTTTAACCAGCTAGCCTATAGAATGGTAACCGATCAGCCATTATTCTATATTGCCCTTGTTATGGCAATAATTGGGGTGCAGCTGTTTATGGCGGGTTTTTTGGGCGAGCTGATTTCGCGTAGCTCGGCCGATAGAAATCACTACCTAATTGAGGAGACCATTAATTAGTCGAAATAAAAAGTAGGAGCTATGAAGCCACGAACCAACTTGTCGCAAACCGAAGTCGATCAAATTATTAATAGCTGCAAAACCTGCACGGTTGCCATGGTCGATTTGGAAGGGAAACCCTACGTTTTACCCTTTAACTTTGGATATAAAGAGGGTAGGCTCTACATCCACTCCGGACCCGAGGGAAAAAAGATTGATATATGGAAGAAGAATCCGGAGGTGTGCATTTCGTTTAGCACCAATTATGAGCTGAATATCCGACACGAAAATGTAGCCTGTTCGTATTCAATGAAGTATAGAAGCGTTTTATTCCATGGCAAGGTTACCCCAGTTACCGATTTAGATGAAAAGGATAGAATCCTAAATATTGTTATGGGAAAATATACCCAACGCAATAATTTTTCGTATAATACTCCAGCACTTAAAAATGTGGCTGTATTCGAAATTGAAATTCAGAAGCAAGAGTCAAGATCATACTTATACTAGCTAAATATTAAAAGCTTTGAAAAAGAATACTATAAATGTAAAAACACTTCACATTATGGTGATAATGTGCCTGTTTGCTAAGCTAACATTGCTTAGCCAACCTACATTTATAGAAAGCTGGACCGATACCGATGATTGGTTTTCTGTTACCAACGAGCAAAGCTTTAATTTTTTTGCACATTCCAAAACCCTTTCGTTTACAGATGTTAGCCAGAATGACTTTTTGGCAAGTCCGTTTATTGGATATCTGAATAGAAAAGAGCACTTCCCAATATATGTAACACCTCCACTTCCAAAAAAACAGTACTATCCTAAACCCGTAATATGCTCACCAACAGGTATTGTTATGTATCTTCGATTGTGAAAATCAAATCTATTTGCTGCACAAAATAATTTGTTATGGCCTTTTGTTGCCATAGCCTATACGTGCTGTATAGGTTGCGGCTTGGAGTTTACTCACATTTTTCTAACGTACTAAACATACATTACGATGAGCACGAACAATAAAAAACCATTTCCCCTTTGGTTTAGCATGTTACTATTTTTAGTAATAATGACAGCTGTTATCGCAGTGGGAATGATTCTATAGTAAACACTCGAATTTCATGAAAGGATTATCTGAGCTGCTATGCTCTATACAAGAGTATAGTTCAATCGCTTCAAGATAATCCTTTCGGCTATAGATGTCCTGAAAATTAAGTAAAAACCCTATTTAAGCCCAATTATTCGTTCGAATAATTGGGCTTATATATAATAATTTGCAATAATTTACAGAAAAAAAGGAATAGGCTTTACATTCAACCTAAATATGTATATATTTAATGTATTATTAGGTACTATAATTGTTGTTATGGCAAACGTCAGGGATTTAAAAGTGGATGTAAAACAAATGGTAAAGCACTTTATACAGGAGTGTTACATCCATTTAACATACTCCCCTCCGTTACATCAGGAGGATGTTTTGGATATTATTTCCGATGCAATTGTGCTAGAGCAGGATGTTGTTAAAAGCATTAATCATCCCCCCTCTAGTGCGATACAAAATAAGAAGAAATACTTCCGACAGGTTAGTAGCGATTTTTACGATAAGATTATTGAACTTACCGAACGCTTAAACTCTCTTTCTTAATTAGTTAACCCCTTAAATTATATATTTATTATCACTATTAACCGACTAAATTTTTATTTTCATTAATTCTGTTCTTTAATGCCTATGAACTGGACATAGATTATTTAATTCAATAATAGACCCCTCCCCAATTTATAGTCATTTGATCTGGAGGATCC